>VTLG01012716.1_pt1 | contig 66687 bp, 91 predicted proteins | sample 4694571 | NCBI WGS metagenome assembly VTLG01 (sample SAMN12604809, study PRJNA352737) | marine metagenome | biome: ENVO:00000447; feature: ENVO:00000209|ENVO:00000569|ENVO:01000036; material: ENVO:00002151; isolation source: viral sequences binned using virsorter ...
AGATGGAAACATCTGAGGAAAAAGAACCTTTGCCATGGACTACTGATATTGAATAATGCCATTAACTAAATCACAGGCACAAGTTATAAATAGTCGTGCTAGATTTAGAATATTAATAAGTGGCAGAAGATTTGGGAAAACCTTTTTAGCCATTAATGAATTAGCACGATTTGCTCGTTTTCCTAATAAAAAAGTTTGGTATGTTGCACCTAGTTATAGACAAGCAAAACAAATTGTTTGGAAAGATTTAATATATAGATTGAGGTATCATAATTGGGTAGATGATGTAAATAATAGTGATTTGTCTGTAATATTGCGTAACAATTCAATAATTTCATTAAGAGGTGCGGATAATGAGTCCTCTTTGCGAGGAGTAGGCTTGGATTTCTTGGTTATGGACGAATTTGCTGACATTAATCCTGTTGCTTGGAATGAAGTTTTAAGACCAACATTATCTGACACACAAGGTCATGCTCTATTCTGTGGTACACCTCGTGGCTTTGGAAATTGGGCATACGATTTATATGTCAAAGGTCAAAGTGATAAAGAATGGGAAAGTTTTAAATATACAACATTAGATGGAGAGCAAGTTCCAACTAAAGAAGTAGAACAAGCAAGAGAAGATTTAGACGAAAGGACTTTTCAGCAAGAATATATGGCATCTTTCGTTAATTATGCTGGAATGATTTATTATAATTTTGATAGAAAAAAAAATATAATAGAAAATTATTCTAATCCCTATAAAACAATTCATATTGGTTTAGATTTTAATGTTGATCCAATGTGTGCTGTTGTTTCTATTATAGAAAATGATAGAATATATGTTATAGATGAGATACAAATATGGTCGTCAAATACAAATGAAATGGTTGAAGAAATTAAATTAAGATATAAGAATAAAGTTATTATTTATCCTGATCCTAGTGCAAGACAAAGAAAAACTTCCGCTGGAGGTTTAACTGATTTAGCAATATTAAAAAATGCTGGATATGAAGTAAGATGTAGAAATTCTGCACCATTAGTTAGAGATAGAATAAATGCAGTAAATTCTAAATTAAAAAATGCTAAAGGAATTAATAGTCTATATATTGTTAATTCTTGCAAAAATGTTATTAAAAGCATAGAAAGACAAATATACAAAGAAGGAACACATATTCCTGATAAAGATAGTGGCTTTGATCACTTTAACGATGCATTGGGCTACATGATAGAATATAACTTTCCTCTTCGTAGAGATTTTAAACCGAGTAAGGCTCGTAGGTGGAGTTAGATGGCAGAATACGATAGAAAATTTTTAACAACAAAACATGATCTATGGCATAAGAACATAGATAATTGGGAATTTTATATTCGTAGTTATTTAGGAGGAAACGATTATAAAAATGGTTTTTATCTTCATAGATATATTTTAGAAACAGGCGAACAATACGATCAAAGAATTAGGCACACACCTTTAGATAATCATTGTAAAAATGTAGTTCAAATTTACACAAGTTTTTTATGGAGAGTACCACCTACTAGAGATTTTGGAATTTTAGATGGAGATCCACAATTAGAATCTTTTTTAGCTGATGCAGATTTAGATGGTAGAGAATTTGATAGTGTAATGAGGGATGTTCAAATGAACTCTAGTATATATGGAAATTGTTGGGTTATTGTTGATAAGCCACAAACAAATACAAGAACAAGAGCAGATGAATTAGCACAAGAGATTAGACCATATATATCTATCTATACACCAGAAAATATTATTAATTGGAATTATTCTAGAGCTCCAAGTGGAAAATTTTTTTTAGATTTATTAGTTGTTATTGAAGATATAAATTCAGAAAGAGCAATCATAAAAGTTTTTAGAGAAGATTTAATTTGTACTTATGAAGTAAAAGATTTTGAAAAGGAATGGGCAACAAGCGAAGTTAAAGTTATAGATGAAGTTCCTAATCCTATTGGTATTATTCCAGCAGTAAATGTTTTTAATTTAAAAGGAAATAAAAGACCGATAGGTGTAAGTGATTTATCGGATGTTGCATTTTTACAACAGTCTATTTATAATGATTATTCTGAAAAAGAACAATTAATTAGATTAGCAAACCACCCATCTTTAGTTAAAACTCCTAATGTAGAAGCTAGTGCTGGTGCTGGAGCAATTATAGAAATTCCTGAAGATATGGATGCAAATTTAAAACCATACATAATACAACCAAGTGGTCAAAATTTAGATGGCATTATGAAATGTATTCAAAACAAAGTTGATGCTATTGATAGAATAACACACATGGGTTCTGTTAGGGCAACAACAGGTCAAGTTGCTAGTGGTATTGCTTTGCAAACAGAATTTCAATTATTAAATGCTAGATTAAGTGAAAAAGCAGATTATTTAGAAAATGCGGAAGAACAAATTTGGAATTTATTCTCTATATGGCAAGACAAAACTTGGGATGGTCAAATAGATTATCCTGATACTTTTGATATTAGAGATTGGGCAACTGATTTACAATTTTTACAACAAGCTAAAGCAAGTGGAATTAAATCTGAAACATTTAATAAACAAATAGATAAACAAATTGCAGAAGCTGTTATTGAAGATAATGAAACAATCAAAACAATAAATGATGAAATAGATTCAAGTAGAACTACTAGAGGACAATTTAATACAACAGAAGTTGAAGGACAAGTACCAAATGAAGTTGATGCCAATGAACAATGAGCAAAATATTAGAACAACTTGCAGATCAACATGAACAAAGATTAATTAATACTTTATATCGTTTAGAAGAAGATATTATAAAAGAAGTTACTAAAGCAACCAAAGGCGAATTAGTATCAACAAGAATAGCAATACAATTACAACCTAAATTAAGATCAGTTATTGAAAACACTTTTTTAGATGAAGTAGATTTAATTATTAATGATGAATATAATAAAGTTGCTAATGAAGTATTAAAAACATTTGGCAATTTGCCTATACCTGATAAATTTAAAAATTTAACTGCAGTTGATTTAGAAACAATTAATTCTTTAAAATATCAAACATTTTCTGGTTTTGAAGATATTGCTGAAAGATTTTTAAAAGAAATAAATGACGAAATATATCAAAGTACAATAGCTGGGAGACCTTTTGATGATATGGTTAGAAATATAAAAGGTCATATTAACGGTGTTTATCAAAGTTCAAATATTAACGAAATTAATAAATTAGTTGATTATGTAAATGAAAATAAATTTAATCCAAAAATGAAATTAAAAGTTGAAGAAGCAGTAAGAAAATTACATACTCAATATGCGGCAGATCGTGCTGGAGAAAATATGCGAAAATATGCTGGTCAAATAGCACATGATTCAGTAATGCAATTTCATGGACAATTTACTATTAAAAAAGCAAAAGATAGTGGATTGACACATTTTTCCTATACTGGAACTTTAGTAAGGGACTCTAGACAATTTTGTCAAGATATGGTAGGAAAAACATTAACCGAAAAAGAAATTCGGGATATTTGGAATGGTAGGTCTTGGGCAGGCAAATCTTCTGGAGACCCTTTTATTGTAAGAGGGGGATATAGATGCCGACATACTTGGATTCCGAGTGATCCGAATTGGAACATTTGATAAGGAGTCAATATGGCAGAAGAAGAAAATAAAGTAGTAGAACAAACCGAAACACCTAAAGTTGAAGAACAACCAAAGGAACAAACTCAAGAAATACAATCTCATAGTTTTTCTGAAGAAGAAGTAAATAATATTGTTAAACAAAGATTAGCAAAAGAAAGAGCATCTATTTATAAAAAATTAGAAGTAGATGATATTAATATTGCTATTGAAGCAGTTAAAAGTCAAAAAAAAGCTGATGAAAACCAAAAAATACAAAAAGGAGAATTTGAAAAAATCTTAAAAGAAAAACAAGATGAATCAAATAACAAAATTAATAATTTACAAAAAGAATTAAGAATTATTAAAATAAACGATAAAATATTGTCTAGTGCTTCTAAAAATAAAGCAATAAATCCTGATCAAGTGGTTGAATTACTTAAAGGAAACATTAATTTAAATGATGATGGACAAGTAGAAGTACTTGATAAAAATAATACAACAAGATATAACAATAAAGGGGAACTCTTAACAACTGACGAGTATGTCCAAGAGTTTTTAACGCAAAACCCACACTTTGTTTCTGCTACTCCAAGTGGCAGTGGTTCTGTGTCAAATGCGGGTCGGAACGAACTTAATACTCCGTTAAAGTTGAGTGATTTAGATATGACTAATCCTGAAGATAGGAAGAAGTATGCTGAATATCGTAAGCAAAGAGATTCCCAACCTACAGTGATTAATCTAACAAAATAATCGTTTAACCAAAAAGGAGAAAAAAAATGGCTAACGAAACAACATCGTCAACGATCTCGGAACTATATAACGAGATTATTGCAGAAGCATTGTTTGTAGCAAGTGAAAAATCAATTATGAGACCACTTGTAAAAAATTATGCTATAAATGGTGGAGGAAAAGCAGTTGATGTTCCGATCTATGCAACAGTAAGTGCTGCGGCGGTCGCAGAAGCAACTGATTTATCCAACACTGCAGTAAACCCAACCTCTGTAACTATTACAGCTTCAGAACATGGAATTATGACTACATTAACTGACTTGGCAAGAAATTCTGCTTCAAGAAATGTTGGTGCTGACATAGGAAGATTGTTCGGAGAAGCAATAGCAAAAAAAATAGACACAGACTTAACAGCTTTGTTTGATGGCTTTTCATCAAGCATAGGTGGTGCTGGTACAGAAATGACTGTAGATAAAATTTTCCAAGCAGTAGCTACTTTAAGACAAGCTGGAGTCCCTGGTCCATATTACGGAGTGTTTAATCCAAAAGTTGTTTATAATGTTAAAAAATCATTAACTAACACTTTTGTTAATCCAAATGCAGGCGACTTACAAAATGAAGCTATGAGAACTGGCTACATTGGAAATATCGCTGGAGTTCAAATTTTTGAAACTTCAAATGTTGATGGAACTACAGATACAGATAATTGTAAAGGTGGAATCTTCTCTCAAGATGCTTTAGGACTGGCTATGATGCAAGACCTAAAAATAGAAACTCAAAGAGATGCGAGTTTAAGAGCAGATGAAATTGTTGCAACTGCTGTTTATGGGGTTAAAGAATTACACGATTCTTATGGTGTGGAAATGCTATCTGAGTCAGTAATTAACTAATAACTACTTTTCTATGGCGGGGAGACTCGCCATAGGATATAAAGGAGAAATTATGGATTTTGTAAATTTAAAAAAAGGAAACAAAATTATTAAAAGAAGTAAAATTGACTATGATTCTAATAAAAAAGATTGGGAAAATAGAGGTTATTCTTTAGTCAATAATCAAAAAAAAATTGAAAAAAAAGTAGAAAAGAAAACTGCAAAAATAATTCCAATGAGAAAAAAGAAAAGTAAAAAATAATGGCTACAACACAATTCGCAGTTGCTAATTCTCATCTTCAGAAAATTCAACCTGATATATTAGGTTTTGGTATAACTGATTTTGGAGACCAAATGCAATTTGCGGAAAATGATGTTTTAAGAAGAATAAGAGAAGAATGGTGGGAAAGATATAGACATAATGTTAGATACAAAGATATAACTAAAACAACTGCTGTTGAAATGGTAGATACTAAATTAACTGATGCTCAATGGCAACAATGTGTAGTATATTTATCACTATGGAAATATGTCTATCCTCAATTAACTAAATGGAGAGACCCAAACACAGGCGAAGGAAAAGATAATTTTCAAGTTCAAATAGATTTTTATAAAGATAGATATGAAGAAGAATTTCAAGCAGTTATGCGAGATGGAGTTGAATATGATGAATCAGGCGATGGTACTGTTCAAGATTCAGAAAAAGAATCAATGCATAATTTAAGATTAGTGAGATAAATATGTGCGAATGTAATGGCGAATGTATTTGTAGATAATGGCAGTTGATGTAAAAATAAAAGTAAACACAATAGAGGTTACTAATTATTTAAAAAAAATATCAAGAAGAAGCAAAGGTGCTATGCATAAAGCATTAAGTAATGTTTCTAATATGGCAACTTTAATGATCACAAAAAGAACACAATCAGGCAGATTACCAGATGGTGGTCAAATGAAACCTTATGCACAATCAACAAAACAATCAAGACAAGATAGAGGTCGTCAAGTAGGATTTGTAGATTTAACTGATACAGGTAAAATGTTTAGAAGTTTAGATTTTAAAGTAGGCGGTAATAAAAGTTCATTATTTTTTTCTAATATTGAAAGAGCAAAAATTGCTTCATATCACGATTCTTTTGGTGTAGGTAAAAAGAAAATTAAAAGACCTTTTTTTGCTATTGGAAATAAAGAAGAAGATAAATTAAAACAACAATTTAGTAAAATTTATTTTAGTGGATTAAAAATATGAGTAAAAGAGAAGATATTGCTGGTGATATAATTACAAAATTAGATGCAGTTTCTAGTCCTATTGAATTTAAAAAAATAACTAGAGAACCATTTGAAGCAGAAGAATTAGCTGATCCTCAATTTCCATCTTGTTTTATTCAAACAGGCGATGAAACAAGGGAGCCATTATCCATAGGAGATACAGGAAGCGGAACATATAGAGGTACAATAGATTTTTTAATTGTTGCATTTGTTAAAGGAACTACTACAAATATAGACACTGCTAGAAATCAAGTAATTGAAGTGGTTGAAGAAACTTTAGATAATGATATAACAAGAAATGGAAATGCAATAGATACTCAAATTGTTGAAGCAACTACTGACGAAGGGGTAATATTCCCTTATGGTGGTGTTAGAATAACAGTTAGAGTTATTTATGAATTTACTAGAGGGAGTGCATAATGGCAAAAGATGTTAATATGAAAAAAGGAAGTTTTTCTATTAAAGTATCTGAAGATTTTGTTGAACATTATAAATCTTTAGGATATCAAGTAGAAAATGAAAAACCTAATAATATTTCTGTTGCAAAGGAAACAGATAAGATTATAAAAGGTTTAACAAAAAAAGAAAATAAGGAGTAATAAATGGCAACACATCATGGAAAAGAAGGAGTTGTTCATGCTGGTGGAACTGCGATCGGTAATGCGACTGGTTTTACTATAGACACAACTCATGACATTGTTGAAGATACACCATTAGGTAGTTCAATGAAATCATATTTAGCTGGTAGAGGTTCATTCACTGCTAGTATAGATATGAACTTTGATGAAACTGATTCTGGACAAACAAGTCTAACTCAAGGTTCATCTTTAAGTTTTGAATTTATGCCTGAAGGTAGTTCATCTGGCGATAGAAAATTTTCTGGGACTGGTATTGTAACAGGTATGTCAGTAGGCGTAACTCTTGATGGAGTAACTACTAGAACTGTTTCTTTACAAGGAACTGGTGGTCTTACTATCGGAACTGTATAATATTAATTTATGTCAGATAAAAAACCATTACCTGATAAGGTAGATTATTTTGAGGGTATAAGAGGTCATTTTGACTTATTAGAAACTAAAATTATAGAAGTACCAGAATGGGGATTAACAGGCGATAGAGCAATTTATTGCAAACCTTTTAATATGCTTGAAAAAGCAAAAATATTTAAAGGTGTTGAACACACTGATTTAATATTACTTATAGATGTTATTATTGAAAAATCTTTAACAAAAGATGGAGATAAAATGTTTACTGCTGTAGATATTTTAAAATTTAAAACTAAAGCAGATACAAATGTTATTGCCAAAGTTGCTACTGAAATAATGGGCACTTCTCAATCTGATATTCGAGAATCTAAAAAAAACTAAAAAATACACCTGAACTACACAATATATTTGCTTTAGCAGAAAAGCTCCATAAGACAGCAAGTGAAATCTTGCAAATGTCGGTTTATGAGTTTAATATGTGGCTTGCTTATTTTGATTTACAAAATGAGGAAAAAGAACGACAAGATCGCATAAATAAAATGAAAAGATAATGGCTACAAAAAAAGTAAATATAGATATAATCGCTAAAGACAAAACAAGACAAGCTATGTCTAATGCCACAAAGGGCATGGATGGTTTAAAAAAATCTGTTTTTAATTTAAGAAATGCTTTAGCTGGATTAGGTGCTGGATTAGTTATTAAATCATTTGTTGATGTTGGAAAACAAATCGAATCACTACAAGTTCGTTTAAAATTTTTATTTGGAAGTGCTGAAGAAGGAGCAAAAGCATTTAATAAAATGGCAGAATTTGCTGGTAGAGTTCCATTTTCATTAGGACAAATACAACAAGGTGCTGGTGTTTTAGCGGTTGTAAGTAAAGATGCTGATGAATTAGCAACTATAATGGAATTAACAGGAAATGTAGCCGCAGTTACAGGTTTAGATTTTAGAACTACTGCGGAACAAATACAAAGATCATTATCAGCTGGTATTTCAAGTGCTGATTTATTTAGAGAAAAAGGTGTTAAATCAATGTTAGGTTTTTCTGCTGGTGCAACTGTATCAATAGAACAAACAAGAGAAGCATTGATGAGAGTATTTGGTGCTGGTGGAGAATTTGCTGGAGCCACAGATGAATTGGCAAATACTTTAGAAGGTACTTTGTCAATGATTGGAGATAAATATTTTAATTTTCAAAAAGAAGTTGCAGAAGAATTTTTTAAAGGATTAAAAAAAGAATTTGGTGCTTTAGATAAAGCATTGGCAGAAAATCAAAGAACAATATCTAATATCGCAGAAGCTATTGGAGAAACTTTATCAGATGCAGTTATTTTAGCTGGTAAAGGAATAAAAATAATTCATGATAATTTTGATTCTTTAAAAAGATTAGGTATGGCTGCGGTTGTGTATGGTGCTTCAAGGGCATTTATTACTTTAGCAATAGCAATTAAAAGAGCTGGACTTGCCATGTTGGCATTTAATCGGAAAGCCATGAAAAATTTAATAGGATTATTGGCGGCGGCAGGATTAATTATTGCAGAAACAACTGGTCATTTAGAAAAATTTTTCGCAATGTTTGAAACACCAAAAACATTAGAAGAATTTGCTTTAGAAGTTGAAATGATAAATGAAGAATTAGGATTATTAAAAGATAATGGAGAGAAAGCATTTGAGCCATTAAAAGCATCAGCATACGAATTAATTGCAGATTTGGCAGAAGCTCAACATGGATTAGAAAAAACTTCTTGGGAATTTCAAAAATTGCAATTAATGATAGATGAAGTTAAACAAGCATTATATGATGTTCCTCTACAAAATATTACATTTGGTCTTGAAGAAAATGCAGAAAAGGTAGATTTATTAACTGAAGCATGGATAAATTTTAAAGCTGGATTTAAAGAAGCAATGGATGCTCAAAAATCTGGCATGGATCAAATTAAAGAAATAGGAAAAGCAACTTACAAAGAATTAACAAAAGCACTTACTGATTTTGTAATGACAGGAAAATTACAAATGGACAATCTAGCAAGGTTTGTAATTCAAAAATTTGTTGAAATGTTAATTGGAAAAGCAGTTACTAAAGCATTTGAAAAATTAGGAGTATTATGGAAAAATAGTGCGCTTCGTTCTGCTATGATAGATTTATATACAGGTGCTATGAAAACATTTGCTAGTATTCCTTTTCCTTGGAATATTGCCGCAGTTGGTGGAGCATTAGCATTTGGAAAAGGTTTAATTGATAAAATAAAAGGTTTTGAAAAAGGTGGAAGACCTCCTAAAAATAAACCAAGTATTGTTGGAGAAAAAGGTGCTGAATTATTTGTTCCTGATACTGCTGGAACAATAGTTCCGAATAATCAATTAGTAGGTGGAAAACCTGTGACTGTTAATTTTAATATCAATACTGTTGATGCTAGAGGGTTTAATGAATTATTAGTTAATAGTAGAGGTGTTATAGTTAATATGATCAATTCTGCAGTAAATGAAAAAGGAAAAGTGGCAATAATATGAGTGGTGCATTACCAAATACAGATTTTGAAGCATACAATATTCAAAGTAATCAAAAAACTTTGTATAGTGAAACTGATAGCGGAAAATCATTTAGACGACAAGTTCAAGGTCAAAGATGGAGTTTTACTGTTTCATATCCACCTATGACAAGAAGTGATTTTGCTCCATTAATGGCTTTTATAATTCAACAAAGATCAAGAAAAGAAACATTTACAATTACATTTCCAACTTATTTAAATGCACAAGGAAACGAATCAGGCACTTTAGCTGTTAATGGAAGTCATACTGCTGGAGACACTACTATTGCTATTGATGGATTTGCTGGAGATAGTGCTGGTAGATTAAAAGCTGGAGATTTTATTAAATTTGCACATGCTAAAGTTTATATGGTTGTTTCAGATGTTACTTCTTCAAGTAATGCCGCAACAGTTACTATAGAACCACCTATTACAACTGCCCTTTCTAATGATAGCGCTGTTTCTTATGACAATGTACCTTTCACAGTTCATTTATTAAATGATGTCCAAACTTTTGAAACTAACCAATCAGATAAAGAGGGAAACCCTTTATACAAATATGAGTTTGATGTAATTGAAGCATTATAATGGCAAGAGGATTAACAAGTGCAGTTAAAACAGAATTAGCAACAGGAGTTATTGATCCTGTTTTATTAGTTCTTATTAATTTTGGAACACCACAATATTTAACAAATGCTGGTTTTGATATAACTTCAAGTGTATCTGGTAGCTCACAAACTTATAGTGCTGGTGGACATTTTAAAGGAATAACACAAGTATCTGAAACTAATGCACCTACTAAAAATAGTTTGCAAATGTCATTATCAGGTGTTGATCAAACATTTATATCAATAGCTTTAAGCGAAAATATAATTAATGATGAAGTAAAGATATGGAGAGGATTTTTAGATAATAATAATGCTTTAATATCTGACCCTTTTTTATTATTTTATGGAACTATTGATGAATATAAAGTTGTTGATACAACAGAAACTGCAAATTTAATTTTAAATATTACTTCTCATTGGGGGCAATTTAGTCGTCAAAGTGGAAGAACAACAACAGATAATTCTCAACAAAGATTTTTTAGTGGAGATAAAGGTATGGAATTTGCTTCATTAACTGTTAGAGATTTAAAATGGGGGAGAACATAATGGAAAAAACTGCAAGTTATCATTTTTACGAAGCACAAAAAACTAATTTAGAAGAAATATTTCAAATATTATATGAATTTGAAAAAGAAGCACCATCTTTGCAATATCCTAATATAGATAGAACAAAAATGAAAAATACTTTGATGATGTTTATGGATAAAGGAAAAGTAATATTAATTAAAAATTTAGATACAGATAAAATTGTTGGTATTGCTATTTTTATTTTTTCTGAATATTTATGGTCTAGAGAACAATTATTACAAATACAAACAATTTATATTTTAAAGGAATATAGAACTTACAAATTATTTAATCAAACAATGAATATAATAAAACAACAAGCAAAAAATAGACCTATACACATGACTATATCTACAAAATTGATGGCAGATAAATTAATGGAAAGATATGGATTTGAACAATTAGGTGGATTATGGAGATTACCAAATGTGTGATCCTGGAGGAATAGTAGAAGATGCTATTGATGTCGTTACTGATGTAATAGATTTTGTAGTAGATTTAGTTGAAGATGTAATAGGTTGGATTTATCCAATGCCTGAAATACCTGATTATGGCGATATGATACAAGACCAAATTGCCAAAGGAGTTTTACTAAACAAAATTAGTGCCAATGCTCATATACCAATTATCTATGGTACAAGAAAAGTGGGTGGGAATGTTGTTTTTTTAGAAACTTCAGGGACAGATAACGAGTATCTGTATATGGCTTTGGTACTAGGCGAGGGAGAAATTAACAACATAACCTCTATTGAAATAAATGAAAATACAGTAACTTGGAGTGGTAGTATAGCCGACAATACTCAAAGAACAGTAGGAAGTTCAGATTCTAATTATTATAAAGCTGATCCGACTGTTGATGGTTCTAGTGCAGAAAGTTTAATTACTATTGAGCCACATTTTGGTAGTGATTCACAAAGCGCTTCAACTTTATTAAGCGGTCTATCATCTTGGACTTCAAACCATAGATTAAGAGGACTGGCATATATTGCTTTAAAATTTAAATGGAATCGTGATGCTTTTGGAAGCATTCCTGTTGTTCATGCAATCGTTCAAGGTAAAAAAGTTTATAATCCTAATTTAGATGGAACATTAACAGGTGGTTCCGGTTCTCATAGAGCAGATACAAGTTCAACATGGGAATATTCTGATAATCCTGTTTATCAATTATTAGATTATTTAAGAAATGAAAGATTTGGTATGGGTATTGCTAACAGTTATTTTGATTCTAATTTTGCAGATTGGCAAACTGCTGGAGATGTATGCGATGTTAATATCACACCATATTCTGGTGCAAGTCAAATTGATTTAATTGATAGTCATGCTGTTGTAGATACATCAAAGAAAGCAATAGAAAATGTTAAAGAATTAATAAAAGGTTGTAGAGGTATTTTAAATTTTACTGCTGGAACTTATAAAATGCTTGTTGAAACAACAGGAAGCGCTTCTATTACATTAACTGAAGATAATATTATTGGAGGAGTTAGTGTTCAAAGTAAAAATAAAAATTCAAGATACAATAGAGTTATAGTTAATTATATAAATCCAAATAAAAATTATCAATCTGATCAAGTACAATATCCACCAATAGATGATTCAGCGGAAGCTAGTGCAGATCAACACTCAAATATGAAAACTGCTGATGGTGGCGCTTTATTGGAAGGAAGATTTGATTTTTCTACAATTACTAATCCATATCAAGCACAAGAAATGGCAGAAATAATTTTAAGAAGATCAAGAACAAGTTTAGATGTATCTATAAAAGCTGATGGTACTGCTTTAGATTTAGCAATAGGCGATATTGTTAATATTACTCATGCAACACCAAGTTTTAGTGCCAAACCTTTTAGAGTTCAAGGAATGTCAATTAATACTGATCATACTGTTAATTTACAATTAAGTGAACATCAAGATTCTTATTATACCTTTGGAACACAAACTGCGGTAGCAACTATACCTGACACCACTTTACCTAATCCTTTTTCAATTCAACCACCAGCAAGTTTAACATTATCAGATGAAATGGTTGCTTATAATGATGGAACTGTAATAACAAAAATGAATATAACTGTCGGTGCTTCCCCTGATAAATTTGTGAAAGATTATCAAGTAGAAGTAAAATTATCAACTGCGAGCAATTATACTGTTTTAGCAATTGGCTCCAATACTTATTTTGAAATGTTAAATGTTTTAGATAATTATACTTATAATGTTAGAGTTAAAGCAATTAACAGTTTAGGAGTATCATCAACTTATGTATCAGCAAATAGATTAATAGTTGGTGCAACTGAAAGTCCAGAAGATGTTACTCATTTTTCTTCAGAATTTATAGCAAACAATCAATTACGATTAACATGGGCACCTGTTTCAGATATTGATTTAATATATTATGCAATAAGGTATCAAAGTGTTACGACTGGCGCTACTTGGCAAAATTCAACTAATTTAGTTAATGTACCTAGAAAAGATGGAACAAGTGTAATAGTTCCGAATATGAAAGACACAACCTTTTTAATTAAAGCTGTTGATAAATTAGGAAATGAAAGCATTAATGAATTATTAGTAGTTAATGATGTTGAAAGCACCAATGTTTTAACAAATACTACTTTTAATGAAACACCTCATTTTGAATCAGGAACTTATGATGAAACTGCACTAACAGATGATACTGATGGAAATACTATTATTAAATTAGATACAATAACTCATTTTGATTCAACTATTGGAAATTTTGATAGTCCTACTGGAGATTTTGAATTAGGAGGAACTGATTCTACTTCAAATCCAAATTATTATACTGCTAATATTAATTCGGTTGGTTATTATTATTTTTATAATACTTTTGATTTAGGATACAAAGGTCATATTTTATTTAAAATTGCAATTACTATGAAATCAGATAATAATTATTCACAATTTGATGATGGCGATGGTTATACTTTATTTGAAGACCATCCAAGTCCTTTTGATGGAACTACTCAAACTCAATGTACCTCAATAATTCAAGTTGCTTCTTCAGATGATAATGCCACTTGGTCAACTTATCATAATTGCACTAATTCTACTTATCATGGTAGATATTTTAAATTTAGAGTAAAATTAGCAAGTGCAGATAATAAAAGCACTCCTCAAATAACTGCTATGTCAGGTTCAACTAATTTAGAACAAGTAATGAAATCTGATAATGATGTTGTGAGTGGAACAAGTGCCAAAGTAATAACATTTGCCAAGGCATTTCATGCTACCCCAAGTCTTACTATCATTGGACAAAATATGGCTACAGGCGATTATTTTACTATTTCAAGTAAATCAAATACAGGATATACAGTTAATTTTTTAAATTCAAGTGGCTCAAATGTTAGTAGAACTTTTGATTGGCAAGCGATGGGATATGGAATAAAAACAACATAAAAGGATTTGAAAAAATAAAAAAAAATGTTATTACTAAAAGAAAGGGAAAATAAAATATGTCTCAGCACGATTTAAATGTAGCAAATCAAGGTTTTAGTGCTTTCAGAACTGATCTTAATAATGCACTTGTGGCTTTGGGTAGTACAAATTCTGGAACATCAGCACCAAGTTCGCCACAATCAGGTATGATTTGGGTAGATACGACAACTGCGACTGCTTGGCAACCAAAAATATATGATGGTGCGGCTTGGATTAATTTGCCTTTTTATATTAACACATCTACTAATGATGCTAATTTAACAACAACTGAAGTAACAAGTCTAGTGCCAGCAGAAACTGACCCACAGGCAACAGCTTTAGCAATAGCACTCGGATAAGAAAGGAGAATAGATGGCCAATACTTTTAAATGTGTTACATTTGCGGCAGAACCTGCTTCGGCTGGAACTCCTTATGTGATGTACACAGTAGCAACAAGCACGACAACAGTTGTTCTTGGTTTAATTTTAACAAATATACATACAACTTCTGTAACTGCGGAAGTAGAATTAGTTAGTACGACAGCAAATAGAGGTGGAGCAAATAATGTAGCTAACACAACTTCTTTTCTTGCTAAAGATGTAAGCGTTCCATCTGGAACTTCTTTGGAATTATTATCTGGAGGAAAGGTTGTTTTAGAAACAGGCGATAAAATACAAATAGATTGTTCGGTAGCTGACAAAATTTCAGGTTCATTATCAATAATGGAAATAACATAGGAGTAATACATGGGTTATATTGGAATCCCTCCAAAACAACATTTTACTTCTGGTTTATTAGATAGATTTACTTCTACTACAGGAACAACTGTCACTCTTTCAAAAGATATTTCTAGTGAAAATGATATAATCGTTTTTGTCAATTTTGTTAAACAAGATTCAACTAACTATTCAGTAGGTGGAGCTGGAAACAAAACATTAACTTTAGGTGGTACATTGGTTTCAAGTGATATTGTAGAAGTACATTATTTAAATATTGTTGGAGAAACAAATGCTCCAGCAGATAATTCAGTTTCACAATCTAAACTTGTTGATGACATAGTTAATGAAGCAAAACTTCAAGTATCTAACTCTCCTACAAATGGCTATATGCTTACTGCTCAGTCAGGTAACACAGGAGGTTTGACATGGGCAGAAGGTAGTTCTGGAAAAGTTTTACAAGTTGTAACTGCAACTACGACAAGCGCTGTAACAAACACAGGAGGTTCTTCTGCTACATCAGGTCTATCAGCAAGTATTACTCCAGCTTCTAGTTCTAACAAAGTTTTAGTTATGAGTTCATCTTCAATTTCAACTTATGGAGATGGTTCAAGTTCTTCTGGTAGAGTTGCACAAGTTATTCTTTATAGAGGAACAACATCAGGTACTAATATTCGAGAAATTTGGGTTGGTCATAATATGGTATCATCAACAACAAGCACTAATGCTAATCCAAGAAACGAAGTCAGTTCTATTGTTCTTGACGAGCCATCAACAACATCTGCTCAAACTTATACTGTTGCAATAGCTGGTTCAGGTGCCTGTGATATAACTGCACAAGCAGATAGCAATAGAAGTAACATTGTATTAATGGAGATAGCTGGATAATGGACAATATAGAAAAAATTTTAAGAGCAATAAGAAAAATCAATTCTAAAGCTGAAATGGTTATTGAGGGAGAAGATATTGATACTTGTAAAATAACTTGGTCAAAAGATACTACACCAATTACTAAAGCTAAAATTAAAACAAAAATGACTGTAGTTGAAGATGAAGAAAATGAAAAACAAACAAATTTAGAAAATAATAAAACATCAGGCAAAGCCAAATTAAAATCAGGCGATGCTTTAACGGATGCTGAAATATCAGCATTGTTTGGAGATTAATTATGCCATTTAATAAAATTATAGCTGAAAGTATGGATTTAACAGATACTTATGCTTTTACTGGAACAGTTTCAGGCGCTGGTGGAGGAAAAGTACATCAAATAATTCAAGCAACAAACAGCACAACTTTTACATCAACATCTAGTAGTTATGCGGCTTGTGGAGATCAAGTAGTGATAACACCATCAGCAACAAGTTCAAAAATTTTAGTTGCCTTTGGACATAATGTTTGGAGAGGTGGACATAATGGAAATATATTTGGTACTATTTATAGATCAATTTCTGGAGGTTCAAACGAAGCAGTAATAGGTGGTAGAGGATTACATCAAAATAATGGATATGTTAGAGCTTCAGGTGGTTCATCAGACACTACTGTATTACAAATGACATTTTACCAATATTTAGACAGTCCAAATACAACATCTGAAATAACTTACGAAAACTATTTTAAAAATGAATCAACAAGTAATACATTTGAAGTTGGTGAGGGTGCTGGACATTATACTACCATGACAGCTATGGAGATTTTAGCATAATGACAAATTTACAAAAAATGGCTAAAGCAATACAGAATTTAAAAGCAAATTGTCAATTTGGTTTCAAAGGGGACGATTTTTCTACTGAAGAACATTTTAACAATATAAAATGGGTTACAGGAGAAGATGAACATGGTACAGCAATTACAGTTGATGAATGTCCTCATTCAGAAATAACATTTGCAAAAGTAAAAGAAGAAATGGATAAATTATAATGAGTTATATTGGAAAACCGCCGCAAACTGGTAATTTTTTAAAATTAGATTCACTAACTGCTAGTGCTACTGCTAGTTATACTATGCAACATAACAGCGCTAATTATTCGCCAGAATCAGTTAATCACATGCTGGTTTCACTCAATGGTGTAATTCAATCTCCAACAACTGCCTACACTATTTCAGGAAGCACTCTTACTTTTGCTTCGGCGCTAACATCGTCGGACTCAATAGATTTCATTATGGTATTTGGTAATGTCCTAGACATAGGAACACCAAGCGATTCAACTGTTAGTCTTGCTAAATTAACTGCAACCGGAACAGCAAGTTCAAGTACCTTTCTTCGAGGAGATAACAGTTGGGCAAGCGCTGGTTCTCCAAGTATAACTGATAATGGTAATGCTAATGCTATTACTATTGATAGTGATGAAAATGTTAATCTTACTCAAAATCTTACTGTTGTTGATGACAAAGGAATAACTTTTGGCACAGGTGCAGATTGGCATTTAGCAGCCGCCGCTGGAGAAGGTAGTATTCAATTATTTAGAGGTGCTGATAATACACAAGGTTCTGATGAAGGAAAAATATCTTTTTCTGCTGGAGCGACAGGAAATGAATCTGCTGTTATGGTAGTTAGTGGAGAGGGCGAAAGTTCGGATGCTAGAGTATATCTTTATAATGATCAAGGAGACGATAGTGATAATACTTGGTTAGTAGGAGCTGATGAGGGTTCTGCTGTTTTTGATGTTGGAATGAATACGACTCGTCAAAATATTAAATTTGATGGAAATGGTAATGGATATGCTGATGCAACATGGCAAGATAATACTTGGGATTATGCCGAATTATTTCCATGGAAAACACCATTAATTAATGATGATGATATAAATGCTCTTTGGGGTAAATCTGTTGTTCTTGATGGAGATTTTGTAAGAATAGCCGAAGAGGGAGAAGAAGAAAAAGTTATTGGTGTTGTTAGACCTAAAGGTTCAACATCTTCTCATGGAGATGGATTACAATGGCAAGGTAAATGGAAAAAAGATGTCTGGGGTAATTATGAAAAAGAAAATTATACAAGAATTACTTGGCAAGAAAATGGATATAGACATTCTTATCCAAAAGATAGAATACCTACACACAGATTAAAAATGGGAATAGGAGAAGATAAAGATATTCATAAAAAAGAATCTAGTTTTGAATTAGATAAAAATGGAAATAAAATTCCAGTAGTTGTTCCAAAAACAGCAAAAGAAAAATCTGCAACAAATTATTTAGAAAGAACACATAAAAAAGGAAGAGTAGATGTGCCTTTAGAAAGAAGAATTTATACTGATACTTATGACCCAAATACATCTTATAATAGACGAGAAGATAGACCAAAAGAATGGGTTTTAATTGGTATGTTAGGACAAGTACCTGTTAGAGATACAGCAATAATTCCAACACATTGGAAAAAAATGAAAAATTTAGAGAGTGGAATAGATAAATATTTCATCTTTAATAAATAGGATAATATATGGCTTTAACTAAATTAAATGCAAGAAGTGGCGCTGGTTCTACAAATTATACTACCTTTCGTCTAACTTCAAATTACACTATTTCTTCTACGAGTACTTGGGAATACTTTACTGCAAACTTATCTAGCACAATGACTGCTCCTAGTGGTGTTTGTAATTTAGGAGATGTCGTAACAGAAAGTAGTGGAATATTTACTTTTCCATCAACAGGAATTTGGAAAGTAGGAATGAATATATATGCTTTTAGATCAGGCGATAACTGGGATCAAGCATATTGCAAAGCATTTGTTACAATAAATAATAGTGATTATAGTGAATTTTTACAAACTGCTGAATCTGTAAATGCTGGTTCAGGTTCAAGAGAAACAATTATGAATGGTAATGGTTTATTAGATGTAACTGATACAAGTAATGTTAAAGTAAAATTTGGTATTTATTCTACTGCCGCAATAAGTGCTTGGGGTCATGCAAGTAGAAATGGTTCTTATTTTACATTTGAAAGAATTGCGGCGACTTAATGAATAAAGAATTTTGCAAAATATGTGGTGTTGATATAGAAAATTGCATTTGTGGGAAAGGTAAGTAATGCCTTATGCCAAGTATATCTGATAAAACTGAAATTGGTCTTCCAATTAAAAATCTTTTAGGTCTAATTATGGGAACTGCTGTAGCAGTGTGGAGTTATTTTGGCATTATTGAAAGATTAAATCATATAGAAACAAATGGTAAATTAATGATTAATGATGTTGAAAAAAATACAGAATTTAGAATCAAATGGCCACGGGGAGAACTTGGTTCGCTTCCTGCTGATTCCGAACAATTTATGCTAATCGAACACATGAGTGGAGTTATAGATAAACATACTGAACAATTAGAGGGTGGTATGCACAACAAAGTCAATATTGATTTTTTAAAACAACAAGTTGAAAAATTACAATCAGATGTTGAAAAATTAAAAGACAAAATTAGAGAAACAAATGGTAACCACTAGTTTAGGAAGCGCAGTAATATTTGTATTATTAATGTTTACAGGAGGAACTGATATTAATGATTATAAACAAGCTGATGAATATATGTACACTGACAGTCTTTCAACTTGCTTAAAATTACGAAGAGAAGCAACTAGAAATACAAAAGATACTTTAATTTTTAAATGTATTAAGGCAGAAGTAGAATTAGAAAAACACAATATAACACATTCTTTACACATAAAAAAAATAAACAAAGAAATTAAATGATAAAATTATTATTTTTATCTTTGTTATTGTTTTCTTATATAATTTTAGTAAGCTGTTCTATGTATGATGGAATGAAATTAAAACCTCATAAAATATCGGTTCAAACTTCTGGAAATCATGCGGTTGTAGATAAAGATAATGATGAAAAAGATTACGATAAAAATTCTTATGGTATAACTATTAAACAAGAATTTATATGGAGAGATAGATGAATGGAAACAAATTTAATTATGCTTTAGTATTTGCAGTAATTTTACAATTTATAGGTTTAGTTTGGTATCTTTCTAAAGTAGATTCTAAAGTTAATATTCTTTATGGAAAATTTGAAAAAGATAGTGAAACAAGTGTTGTAGAAAACCAAGTTAAAATGAAATTAGATATAGAAAGTTTATTAACTGATGTTAATGAATTGAAACAAGAATTAAAAAAATCACTTAAAAAAGATAAAAAGATAATGAAACAACACGAAAAAATATTTGAATTATTGCAAGATAATACAAATACCACAGGAAACTATTCTTATGGAGATTAATAATGATCAAAACTTTGTGTGCAACACTTCTGCTTTTATGCAGTACTACTTCAGATAATTGGGATTTCCAATATTCAAACAATAAAGAATTTATTCAAGGCATTACTAATTGTACTGTTCAATTCAATGCTTATATTCCACCACAATATAGATCAATAATAGTTATTTCAGTTGCACAAGCAGTTCACGAATCAGATTGGGGTAATTCACGATTTGCAAAACAAGGTAATAATTTTTATGGGATAATAGAAACCAATCCTGATAATCCACACATTAAAGCCAAAGACAAACCTATTATGTTAAAGGTTTATAAAAATAAATGTGGTAGTGTTGTTGATTATATTTCTTTGTTAAATAATGGCACTAATTTTAATGAATATAGAAATGTAAGATTAAAACATGAAAATCTCCAAATCGTTAATTTAGACGAATTAATAGAAACCCTCCATACATTTGCAATAGATAAAAAATATGTATATAAAATAAAGACAACTGTAAATTTTCTGCTAAAGAAATACCCTGATATTTTTTTAGACATGAAAGGATTAAAAGTATGACTAAATTAAATCCTAAAACAACAAAGGAACATTTAATTCATCTTTACGATAAAATTGATAATATAGAAAACAATCATTTGTTTCATATTAAAAAGGATATTGATAAAATTAATTATGTTATTTGGGCAATAGGTTTCATGGTTGCTACACAATTTATTGCTTGGGCATTAAGATTTTTTAGCTAATTATGGATGAAAAAGAATTTGATGAGTTAAAACTTATTCAATCTTCAATCCATGAAGCACTAGAAAAAGGATATCCTCCTAATGGCAAAGGTGGTATTAACAATCCTCCAGGTTGTAAAAAAATTGTAGAAGATTTATTAGGCATTCCACGAACAACACTCGCTAGAAAAATAGAAAAAATAGAAAAACTTGCTAATGATAGTTTTCATTGGACTATTGAATGGCACAGATACAAAGAAGTTAAGCCACAAATCAAGATAGAACAATATACCAAACCAATCGTAACAATTCCTGTTGCAAAGACAGATTTTTCGAATCCTATAAAGGTATTTGTTATTCCAGATGCACATTGTACACCAAATGAAAATATAGATAGATTTTATTGGATAGGTAGAGCTATAAGAGATTATGCGCCTGAATATGTAGTTTGCATAGGGGATTTTTGTAATTTTGATAGTTGTAATACATTTGATAAAAATCACACAGTCAAAGGACAAAACAAACCAAATATTTTAGAAGATATTAATATTTCAAAAGAAGCATTAAATTTATTACATAAAGGAATGGGAGATCATAAATGTATTAAACATTATACATTAGGAAATCACGAATTAAGATTATATCGTTATGAAAATGAACACCCTGAAACTTTAGGTGCTTTTAGTCAAAAATATGAATTGATGTGGCGACATAAAGGTTGGGGAATATCTAAATATGGAGATTTTTATTTTATTAAAGGTGTTGCTTTCGTTCATGTTCCTTTAAATGAAATGGGTAAAGAAATAGGCGGAAAAATGGCAGAAGCAAGTCAAATTGCAAATAATTCATTACATGATATAGTGTTTGGACATTCTCATAGAGAGCGATCTTGGAGAGCATCTAAATTGGGAAGAGGAAATTATGTTAAAATAGTTAATGTAGGAACTGCTATGGATTATGGACACATTGAAGAATATGCTATGAATAGTGCAAATGGTTGGTCTTATGGTGTTTCACAATTATTATTATCTGATGGACATATTCAAGGACATAATTTTATATCAATGTTAGAACTAAAGGAAAAATATGGTAAAGAAAGATAAATTAGTAGATGATGTTTTAAAAAGAATGAAAACTAGATCAGATAGTGGAATAAAAAAATTTGGTACAACAATGCTCGAAGCTAAAAAACCTTTTTTATCTTGGATTGACGATGCACAAGAAGAAGCTTGGGATACTATTATTTATTTAGAAAAAGTTAAAACATTGGTCAAAGAAGATAAAATAGATATTTATGATAAAAATTTTAAAATAGGAGGAACTATATGAATTTAGAAGAAATACAAATGGAAATTATTAAAGAAGAAGGAGGAATAATTTTAAAACCATACCAAGATCATTTGGGATTTTGGACTATAGGTGCTGGACATTTAATTAGAGATCATGAAAAAACAGAATTAATGCAAGGGATAACTTATGAACAAGGTCTTGCTATGTTTTTAAAAGATTTTAATGTTTCAGTAAAAGATATGGAAACTTTTTCTGATGGAATGGAATTGCCTGACATAGCAAAGGAGTGTATATTGCACATGGTATTTCAATTAGGGCTTCCAAAATTAAATAAGTTTAAAAAATTCAAACAATGTTTGATAGAAAAGAATTTTGCTGGTGCTATTGTAGAAATGAAAGATAGCAGATGGTACAATCAGACAACAAACAGGGCAAACAGATTAATAAAAAAGATGGAAGAATTAACAAAATAACGACAAAGGAAGAAAAAGAAGAAATTTTAAGGTATAGAGAAAAATATAAAAATAAATGGATATTATATAGGAGAAAAAATGGTACTAGGTAAATTATTAGGTGGTGGAACAGTTAAAGCTGTTGCGAATGTAATAGATGAATTGCATACCTCGGAAGAAGAAAAACAACAGTTAAAAAATAGATTTGAAGAAATACAAGCAAAATTAAAATCTAAACAAATGGATATTAACCTTGCAGATGCTAAGTCAACTGCTGGTGGATTAAGTGGTTTTATGCAACGATCATGGCGACCTTTAATTGGTATGTCCTGTGCTATTGCTATATTTTGGGAATTTGTATTAAGTAAATTTATTTTATTTATTTGTGGTTTATTTCATTATGAAGTGTTAAATATACCACAGTTAGATATGGGAACTCTTATGCCTTTAGTAATGTCATTATTGGGAATGGGAGCTCTGCGAACATTTGAGAAAACGAAAGGAGTATCTAAATGAAACAAAGAATAGAAAAATGGTGGGATTCATTCATACAATTAAAATGGTGGGTTCAAGCTATTATAATTGTTGGAGTAACTATTGGTATTCATCATTGGGTATTACATTAGTGCCGAAATCCAAATACAAAGTAGGTGGTAAATCTAAATTTCCGAAAGGAACAGGTAAAGGAAAATCTTACACCTATGGCAAAAAGAAGAAAAAAAGAAAATAGCATAATCATTAATGAAAAAACTTATTATCTGCACAAGATAATATGGGAAGATATCGTAGGCGATTCTACACTTTCTGGTTTAGAAGAATTTAAAAAAATGAAAACTGCCGAGATTGTTTCGATCGCCTACATACTTTATAATGATTCTAAATACATTTATACATTTAGCAGTTATTCAGATGATGGACATTTTGGAGATAGAAACATAATACCCAAAGGTGTCGTTAAAAGTATGTCTAAATGCTCCATATAGACCTCTAGAAAGAGTTTTTAAGGGGGATAGGAGCTAAATACCCCCCTTATCGCCTTTTATCGTCCTTGACCTCTATATCGCTTTTTTGAGTAGGACTTATTGGGATTTTTTGTATGTCGTCCTTTTCTTTTTCTTGGTTTGGGTCTTTCAGCTACATATAAGAAATTTACCCTAGCCATTAGTAACTCCTACACATTGAGAAAGTTTCCAAAGCATAAGCCATATAAATATTAAAAGAAAAATTTTTGTTTTCAATAACCCCAAACCTCTTTTCTTGCTTCAAGAACTTTATAATCTTTCCAAATCCAATCGTCTGGATTAGGAATAATAGAATTTTTTACTTGTTCTTTTGTATCAACTTTAGATAGATAATTTCCCATAACACGAACTATATGTTCACAAATTAACATTGGTTTATAATAATCTTCTAACTCTAATTGAACAAACTCACAACCACTCTTTTTACTTATAAGATACCATAATTTTTGATTTGCATTAGTACCTTTTTGGTAAATAGATTGTTGCATAGAATGTGACATAGATATTCCAGATGGTTTTCTTTTAGAAGTTTTCAAATCAACATAAAAATCTTCTTTTGTAATTTTATCTTCAAAATGAAAATCTGTGTAACCAACCATTGGTATATTTTCGATCAAGAGTTCAACTTTCTTTTGATATCCTAATAGATTCCATTGGAAAGCATATTTCTGAAATTGTTGAAAACCTAATTTTAACAAAGGATATAACATGTGCCTTTCCTCTGGTATTTTAGGATCATCAATTCTAGAAACATTAGCATCAAATTGACTTAACATTAATTTAAATGCTTTTTCTTCATCAACACCATTCATCAACATATTTAAACCAGCTTCTACTGAACTACCTCTTTCGGCGGCGGCACTTGTAGGAAATTCATAACCGAATATTCTGCGCAATGCCCAACGAGGTCTATTAAAGGCAAACTCGTTAATATGAGAAAAAGATAATGGCAATAAACCTTTAGTATTACCATCACTATCTTTAGTTTCGAACTTTTTAAAATGTTCTATCATATTTTATCCATGTGATTTTTAGTATGTTCAATATTATTCATAATATCTATTTTTACATCTTTACATTTTTCATAGACATTACTTACTGCACCAAATCTTTTTATATATAATTCTAAAGCTATGTCTAAATTTATCATTATATTTAAATCGCTTTGATGATTTAATATTACTTGTTTTTTTTGTTCCAACACTTCTTCTTCCATTTTTTCAATTTGTTTATCTGAAAGATTATGAAACTCCTTATCATCTATTGTCATTTTTTCCTCCAATGTAAGAATATTCAGAAAATGTCTTACCTTTTTTAGTGATTAATGTTGATTCAATATTATGACCTTTAGTTTTAAGATCAAATATTCTAGCACCTAATCTGAAACAACCGAATTTTTTAAGTGCTTGTAGTGGATTTAACTTATTACCGGATTTTAGGTAATTAAGTATTTGCTTTGACTGGCTCATAACGACTCCTTTCTATAAGTGTTTTGCCAACTCTCTTTCAGTAACAACTTTAGTTCTTAAATCATTACGAAAAGAACGAAAGGACTCATATCTAATTTTAGAACGATTCCTTTCTTTAAGGGTTTTTCCATATCTTTGAAAATAATCCTTAATTCTTTTATCAGAATAAATATGTGCATTTAATTCTGAAGTATTCTTATAACTTATATTTTGGGAATAATAAATAGTAAGTTCTGCAACTAACATTTTTTCTTCCTTTTTCATAAGATCGACTGCTGTATCTTCATCTGAATATTTTAATCCCAATTCTTCTTCTTTGTAAGATAATTGATTGGGGTCAAATTGCATTTCATAAGTTGTATTATTATTCATATTAATTTGGCTTTCTTCTGACTAATTTTTTTATCAAATTTAAAAGTGTAATATCTTCTTCATCAACTTGATAAGTTATTGGAATTGGGTTTTGTAAAAGTTTAGCAAATGCCCTTACTAAATGAGTCAAGTGCATATCTAAAATAGGAATTTCTGTTTTTGTAGTTCCTGAATAGTAAGTTACTTTTTCAAGGTCATCTAATATATCACTTGGTATTGCTTTTTCTTCTACATTTGATTGAATTTTAAAAAGAGTTCTAATTTTCATTAATACCTCCAATAATTATTGTTGGTTATTATTTTGCAATCAGTAAATTTTTTTAAAAATTCTTGATGTTCTTTCCACCAACTTGGTTTTTTTGTTGATTTAGGTTTATCTTTTTTTTTAGATGATACTTTTTTTGGCATCTTCTACCTCCTTATTTGCTATTTTATCTTTTAAATATATTTTGAATTGTTCATTAACGAATTTATTTTGATGTGCTAAAGTGTGGCAATTTCTACAAACAGGAAATAAATTATCAGGTCTGTTTAATCTATTATTTTTTACACCACCCATGCCTTTAGATATTAAATGATGTATATCAACTGCTTCTCTTTTGAAACAACCCCAACATATAGGGGTATCCTGATCAGAATACCCCCAATATTTAGTAAAAACCTTTTTATAATTTTTAAGCAAGGTTTTCATTAAATGATTTAACTGCATTTTTTGTTAGATCATTAATATCTTCAACATTAAAATGTCCACTACCCATAGAACGACCAACAACACCAGTTACAAAAATATCTTTTCTTGCTGTTGAATCTTTTCCATTACCATTAGTAAATGGTCTTGATTGTGGCATATTTCTTGTGTTGGGTGGAACTTGACTAATGTCGTCGTCCATATCAGAATCCATACTAGGCGGATTTGATATAGAAACATCTTTCACATTTGTATATTGATTGCCATTCGCAGAAGTTTTTGTATTAACAACTGTATAATCAATAGCATCGCCAATTTTTGGCAAAGGATTTAAAACAACACCTCTAGCATATAATCTAGAACCATCTATTAAATCTATTGCATAGTTTGGTTTGCCATCTTCTGAATTGTCGAAGATTTTATCTATTATGTTTGCACTCATATTTCTCCTTTATTATTATTTATTTATTAAGAACATTATAACCTCTACCCTCTAAACAATTATTAATTAAATCTTGTCTAGTAGTTATTTTGGGAGATAGCCATAATACCCTCCAACGAAAACTATTATATAATATTTTGCCCTTATCAGCTACCGAATTAGTATTATCTTTCACTAAATCAAGGCAAGTATAATAATCATCATGATATCTGTTCATATCTCCATTGATATTTGCAGATGATTTTCCCCTACTATCTATAATTGGTTTGCTAGAACAACCAGCAACAATCAATGCAATTAAGATAATAGAAAAAATTGTTATTACTTTGAAACAAGTAAATAATTTGTTAGATTCTTTTAAATGTTTCGGTAAAGTTCTTGTTATTCTATAAATGGGAATCTTTTTTCCATCTGTTGAATAACCAATTACCTCCCTATGTTCTATGCCATAAGGAAATAATTTTGATTTGTTTTTTTTCATGAAGACCTCCAATATCCATAAACACATCTGTTACCATCTCTACTTGGATCAAAGGTATCATTAATAACATGATTTATAACACAAGTAAGATGTTTAGATGTCCTTACAATCAAAGTTCCTTTGGGTAGTTCTTTTTTTTTCATGTGAACTTTACATCCTGAACCAATGAACATTGTTGGAGTCCAAACCCAACCTAAATTTTTAAGATAAAGATCGTAAATTTTTCTTGGCACTCCTCTATATGCTGGTTTATCCATTAAGATTGTAAAGTGTTTTAGAACCTCCATATAATCTTGTTTCGTAGCGATTGATATGGCTCTAACAACACAATCTTTCCTCGGTTTAAATTTAGAGCCACCATTGTTATAATTAAAATCAAGATTATCCATTTTTACACTCCTCCAAAGTTTTAGGTGCAAAGTATTTATCTCGTTCAATACCTAAACCGAATTGACCTTTAAATTCTGATAATTCATCAAGACTTACATAGCCATATTCTTTCTCATGAATACAACATAATCCATAAGCAACATTTGTATCTGGATTAAGTTCAGATAAATACCAAGTTCCTATTCCTGTTGGATTAAAGAGTTTCAATTCAGCTTTGAAAGTTTTTGAACCATCTTGTGCTTTATGGTTTTCAATTAACTTTTCTTTAATCGCCTTTGTTAAAAGTTTCATTATTACCTCCATTATTATTTATTATTATTTTTGACTTCATTACAACAGCACCACTATTATTATAAACAGCGGTGCTATTATCCAAATGTGTAATTTTAAATAAATGTTCGACTTTACCATTTTCGATAAGGTCAAACCTTTGGATTTTTTTAAACAATCTTTTAATCATTATTTATCCTCCTCGTTGATTTTAAGTTCAGGCAATTCAACTTGGGAAACATGAAACACAGCAAACCTTTTTATTACAGGTTTATCTGATAATGTTTCATCTTGAGGTAAATATCTTAAAAGAAATGCACAAGCTTTCGTGCCTTTAGGAACATTACCTCCGATTTTTATACATTGATTAAATGTAATAAATTCATTTATAGGTTCTTTATTAAAACCAGATAAATATAATTTATCTACATTCTCACCAGTGTAAGATTGTTTAGTTACATAATTAATAAATTTAACTTCATTAGTCATCAAGACCTCCTTATTATTATTATTATTATTATTAATCATAATTTTAACCTACTTTAATTTTTAGGTTAAAGAAAGCAAAATCGTCATAAAAATATAAAAAAAAATGACCGAAAACACTTGATTTTTTAACTTTTTTTCATTATTTTTAAAAATGATTCTTTAAAAAGCTCTTTTTTTTAATTAGTCGAATCAAGTAGTAGTGTACCTCCAAATAAAAATACACTACATGTGGGGGGAGTTTTAGTTTAAGTTCTCCCCCCATGATTAAAGAAATAGAAATTCAAATTGCTTGTAATTATTTATTAAACGAATTATCGAACTTTTATATATTCAGGCACTTTCATATAGCCAATGAGGGAAAACGATCAGTACAATATCAAGTAAAATTAAAAAAGATGGGATTTCGTGCTGGAGCACCAGATTTAGTTATTGAATACCCTAAAGGTAAAATAATATATATTGAGTTAAAAAGAGAAAAAGGTGTTTTATCAAATAGTCAAAAATTATGGCAGTTGCAATCTAATGCTTTAAACACTCCTCATTTTATTATAAAAGGTAATATAAAAAAATGCTTAACAGAATTGGCAGAAATAATTGACAAATATGTACCTAGAAGAAATAAAAATTCTAAATAGAACTATCTTTGTACCAAAAGACCCAATTCAAGCGGATAAATTTATTGGAATGTGGAGAAAAGCACAAACCGAAGCAATTGTAACTTTTTATAATACTTTTGAAAAAAATGATTATCAAAAAGAAGATTTTGATTTAAAAGTAGATAAGATGACAATAAATAATTATAGGCGAATTAAAAATGGAGGTTAATTATGTTTATAGAAGAAAGCTCAAAACCTAAAGAGAAATTAAAAGCATGGTATTTATTTACCGAAGATTTTATTGCTGGTACTCAACATTTAACAAACGAAGAAATTGGAATTTATATTAGATTACTTTGTTGGAATTGGAATAAAAAATGCACAGGTATCCCAAATAATAAAAAAATATATTATAGAATTGCAAATTGTATAACTGTTGATGAACAAGTTTCATGTGAAACAATTATTAAGGAATTTTTTAATTTAGTTAATGACCATTATCAAAATGAAAGGCAATTAGAAGAATGGTTGTATATAACTAAAAGAATTGAAGCATCTAAAATAAATGGAAGATTAGGAGGTCGTCCAAAAAAACCTAGCGAAAACCCCCCTACCCTAACCCTAACCCCTACCATTAATAAAAATATATATAATGATTCTTTCAACAGAGTTTGGGATAAAATAGATATAAAACGAGGTAGCAAACATAGAGCCTATGAAGAATATAAAAAAGCAATTAAATCAACTACCGAAGATGTTATAATTAAAACATATAATAATTTGATTTATAATACTGAAGATAAAAAATTTGTACCTCATTTTAATAAATGGCTAAAAGATAAAAGGTGGGAAGAGGTTATAGAAAGAAAAGAAAAATTTGTTATTTCTAAAGACCCATTTGAAAGTAGAATAAAAATGTTTGTAGATGCAATTAAAGATGGTAAAGTAACAAGGTTTTTAAAAAGTTTTGCTATACAACATAAACCAGATATTGATAAAGGAATAAAATTAGGATATTTAACTAAAGAAGAAGCGATAAAAGAGTTAGGTATGGAAAATGAGTATAAAAGATAAAGAAAAAACAAAAGAAGATTTAATAGGAAATTTATATACTATTGAACAACAAGATGGTAAATATAGTGCATTAATGCAGATTTCAGGTTTTATTACTGAAGAATCCGCACAAATATATATGTCAAACCAATTAAAAAATGTTAATCAACATATTTTTATGGTGGAAAGCCCACCAACGATTCATTAATGCAATTAGAAAAATTAGAAACTATCAAATTAGAAAATATCGTTCCTTACGCACGAAACCCAAGAAAAAACCAAGACATAGACAAAGTCGCTAGTTCAATAAAAGAATATGGTTTTCAACAACCATTAGTACTAGATAAAGAAAATATAATAATAGTAGGACATACAAGATACCTTGCGGCAAAAAAATTAGGTATGACAGAAGTGCCTTGTATTATAGCTGATAAATTAAGTCCGCAACAAGTAAAAGCATATAGAATAGCTGATAATAGAGTTGCCGAAGAATCAAAATGGGATAATGAACTTTTAAATCTTGAATTACTTGATTTGCAAAAAGACAATATAAATCTTGACACTTTAGGATTTGAACAAGATGAATTAGAAAAAATTTTTAATCAAAATGATCCCTTATTTGTCGCACCAGAACAAACAGGAATAGAAACAGATACAGAAAATGTAGAAGATTTTATTCCCTCGCAAGTTAGAATGGTGCAATTATTCCTTAATTCCGAATCAGAGCCAAAATTTAAAGAAATGGTAAATTCTTTACAAGATCGCTATAATACTAACAATTTAACAGATACTATATATAAAGCGATAGAAAATGAATTTAATTCAAAGTAAGCCATATTTAACTGACGAACAAATTAAAGAATTACATGGCAACTATCTTGATGAAAGTTATTTAAAATATCCGGTAATAAATAGTGATACCATAGTTAAAGATGAAAATGGAAACATTGTATTAGTTTTTTTAAAAAATATTATACCAAGCAATATTTCTAAACAAGCATACGAAATTTTTAGACAAGCTGTTAGTGTATCTAATAATAGAGGTCAAGCCGCAGGTCCCTTACCAAAAAATTTAAAAATGGGAGATAAATTTGATGGCTTAACTGTTGGAAAAATTCAAGGTAATAGATTTTATCCTTTAAGAAAAGATGGTACTCTTTCTAATTCCCCTAAAGCAAGAGCAGTATATAGCTCTATAATAGGTTATGCTGATAGGTATGCTCGTATTCCTTATTGTCGCACTACTGAATTTACTAGAAAATATTTTGATGATTATAAAAAAACATTGCCATATATTAAATTTATTGGAGAGCAATTTAAAAAATATTTACCAGAAAGATATAAAGCACAAAAAAAAGCATGGGATAATACACATATTGATTTTAAAATACCAGAAACACCATTTACCACTATTACTTTAAACAAAAATTTTAGAACATCTTGTCATTATGATAAAGGAGATTTGGAAGAGGGATTTGGAAATTTAGCAGTTTTAGAGGGAGGAGAATATACAGGTGGCTATACTATATTACCAAAGTATGGTGTTGGAGTTGATTGTCGTAGTTGTGATTTAGCATTATTTGATGTTCACGAATTACATGGAAATACTGAAATTAAAAGAATTGGCAATGCTGAAAGAATATCTATTGTATGTTATTTTAGAAAAAAAATGACTCAATGCGGTAGCGCCGAAGAAGAATTAGAAAGGGTTAAGCATGCTTAAACATGATGACAAAACAGGTTTAATTTATAGAGAAGAGTTAAAAGAATTATTTGTTATTAGAGAACAATCACAATACAAAAAATTAAATTTTAAAAATTCAACTTTTATGGATATTGGAGCTCATATTGGAGCAACAACAAACCTAGCATTAGAAAATGGTGCAAAAAAATGTATTTCTTATGAACCTATGCCAGAAACATTTGAAATATTAAAAGATAATATCGGTAGTAGAGCAGAATTAAATCAAAAAGCTGTTATAATTGATAATAAAAAAGAAATAGATTTTTATATTCATCACAAATATCACAGTTGCAACAGCATATTGCCTATAAAAAATTGCCCTAAAATTACAGTTCCAGCAGTAAATTTTTTAGATGAATTAAATAAACATCAACCAAACATTGTTAAAATAGATTGTGAGGGTGGCGAGTTTTTTTTATTAGAAAAAAATATTTTGCCAGATTTTGTAGAAGAATTAGCAGTTGAAATACACATAAACAAAAAAGAAAAAAAACAAAAAGCGATTGAATTAATGTTAAATTTTAAAGATTGGTTCGTTCACAAAAAATTTAGGTTTAATTGGTATATAACCACTGCAATAATTAAAAGGCATATTCCGAGTGAACTTGGCACAGTCCAACAATATATGGAGGGATTATGAATTTTAGAGTAGCTATACCGTCAATATCTCGAGCAGAAACTATTACAAAAAAAACACTTAATTACCTAAAACAAACAGATATTGACATGTCAAAGGTAGATATATTTTTAAGTAATCCTAATGAAGAACAGGCATATAGAGAAAATTTAAAAGATTATCCTGTAAACATTATTATAAGCAATACAAAACATGTTAATACACAAAGAAATTTTATTGTTCGTCATTATAAAGAAAATGAATTAATATTGGGTATAGATGATGATATTAATTCAGTTGAAACTAAATTGAATGATAAAAAAACAATACAATTAACAAATTTAGTTGAATTTACAGAACAAGCGTTTGAATTATCTTTATCGCATAAATTTGATATGTGGGGAGTAAATCCAGTCATAAACCCTTATTTTATGAAAAATAATGTAAGTTTTAATTTAAAATATATTGTTGCTTGTTTTTATGGTTGGAGAAATAATTATCAAGAAAAAGCATTTGTTTCCACAAACCCTGAATATGGGAAAGAAGATTTTGAAAGGTCAATTCGTTATTATGTAGCTGATGGTGGAGTAACAAGATTTAATTATGTAGCGCCGAAAACTAAATATTATTCTGAAAAAGGTGGCATACAAAATTATAGAACTGTTGAATATGAAGAAACTGCGGTTAAATGGTTGTTAGAAACTTTTCCCATGTATTGCAAACGTAATACAAAATCAAAAGGAAAATATCCAGAAGTAAGGTTAATTGACCAAAGGCGAAAAAAAAGGTAAAAAGTCAAAATTAACTAAAAAAACCTGCACTCAGGGGTAAGAGGATAAAATGGAAGAAAAGAAAAAAGTCGGCAGACCGAAGAAAAAACTGCCATATTCGTTGCAAGATATAGAAAAATTAGCCACAATGCAATGTACGAGATTAGAAATAGCAAATTTCTGTGGTTGTTCTGAAAGCACTTTAAAGAGGAATTTTGACCTCCCTATAAAAAAGGGATGGGATAAGGGCAAAAGGTCTTTAAGGAGAGCAATGTTTGATAAAGCTATGAGGGGAAATACAACTATGTTAATATGGCTATCTAAAAATTATCTTGGTATGAAAGATAAGATGGAAACATCAGAAGAAAAAGAACCTTTGCCATGGACTACTGATATTGAATAATGCCATTAACTAAATCACAGGCACAAGTTATAAATAGTCGTGCAAGATTTAGAATATTAATAAGTGGCAGAAGATTTGGGAAAACCTTTTTAGCCATTAATGAATTAGCACGATTTGCTCGTTTTCCTAATAAAAAAGTTTGGTATGTTGCTCCTAGTTATAGACAAGCAAAACAAATTGTTTGGAAAGATTTAATATATAGATTGAGGTATCATAATTGGATTAATGATGTAAATAATAGTGATTTGTCTGTAATATTGCGTAATAATTCGATAATTTCATTAAGAGGTGCGGATAATGAGTCATCTTTGCGTGGCGTAGGCTTGGATTTCTTGGTTATGGACGAATTTGCTGACATTAATCCTGTTGCTTGGAATGAAGTTTTAAGACCAACATTATCTGATACACAAGGACATGCTTTATTTTGTGGAACTCCTCGTGGCTTTGGAAATTGGGCATACGATTTATATGTCAAAGGTCAAAGCAATAAAGAATGGGAAAGTTTTAAATATACTACATTAGATGGAGAGCAAGTTCCATCTAAAGAAATAGAACAAGCCAAAGAAGATTTAGATGAAAGAACTTTTCAGCAAGAATATATGGCTTCTTTTGTTAATTATGCTGGAATGATTTATTATAATTTTGATAGAAAAAAGAATATAATAGAAAATTATTCTAATCCCTATAAAACAATTCATATTGGTTTAGATTTTAATGTTGATCCAATGTGCGCTGTTGTTTCTATTATAGAAAATGATAGAATATATGTTATAGATGAGATACAAATATGGTCTAGTAATACAAATGAAATGGTTGAAGAAATTAAATTAAGATATAAAAATAAAGTTATTATTTATCCTGATCCAAGTGCAAGACAACGAAAAACTTCTGCTGGAGGTTTGACTGATTTAGCAATATTAAAAAATGCTGGATATGAGGTAAGATGTAGAAATTCTGCACCATTAGTTAGAGATAGAATAAATGCAGTAAATGCTAAATTAAAAAATGCTAAAGGAATTAATAGTCTATATATTGTTAATTCTTGCAAAAATGTTATTAAAAGCATAGAAAGACAAATATACAAAGAGGGAACACATATTCCTGATAAAGATAGTGGCTTTGATCACTTTAACGATGCATTGGGCTACATGATAGAATATAACTTTCCTCTTCGTAGAGATTTTAAACCGAGTAAGGCTCGTAGGTGGAGTTAGATGGCAGAATACGATAGAAAATTTTTAACAACAAAACATGATCTATGGCATAAGAACATAGATAATTGGGAATTTTATATTCGTAGTTATTTAGGTGGCAACGATTATAAAAATGGTTTTTATCTTCATAGATATATTTTAGAAACAGGCGAACAATATAACCAAAGAATTAAACATACACCTTTAGATAATCATTGTAAAAATGTAGTTCAAATTTATACAAGTTTTTTATGGAGAGTTCCACCTACTAGAGATTTTGGAATGTTAGATGGTGATCCACAATTAGAATCTTTTATAGCTGATGCAGATTTAGATGGTAGAGAATTTGATAGTGTAATGCGTGATGTTCAAATGAACTCTAGCATATATGGAAATTGTTGGATAATTATTGATAAGCCACAAACAAATACAAGAACTAGAGCAGAAGAATTGGCACAAGGTATTCGACCTTATATGTCAATTTATACACCTGAAAATATTATTAATTGGAATTATTCAAGAGCGGCAAATGGAAAATTTTATTTAGATTTATTAGTTGTTGTTGAAGATATAAATTCTGAAAGAGCAATCGTAAAAGTTTTTAGAGAAGATTTAATTTGTACTTATGAAGTAAAAGATTTTGAAACAGAATGGTCTTCAAAAGAAGCAAGAGTCATAGATGAATTACCTAATCCCATTGGAAAAATACCAGCAATAAATGTTTATAATTTAAAAGGGAATAAAAGACCGATTGGCATAAGTGATTTATCAGATGTTGCATATTTACAACAGTCAATTTATAATGATTATTCTGAAAAAGAACAATTAATTAGATTAGCAAACCACCCATCTTTAGTTAAAACTCCTAATGTAGAAGCAAGCGCTGGTGCTGGTGCAATTATAGAAATTCCAGAAGATATGGAGCCAAATTTAAAACCATACATAATACAACCAAGTGGACAAAATTTAGATGGTATTATGAAATGTATTCAAAACAAAGTTGATGCTATTGATAGAATAACACACATGGGTTCTGTTAGAGCAACAACAGGTCAAGTTGCTAGTGGTATTGCACTACAAACAGAATTTCAATTATTAAATGCTAGATTAAGTGAAAAGGCAGATTATTTAGAAAATGCAGAAGAACAAATTTGGTCTTTGTTTGCTTTATGGCAAGATAAAACTTGGGATGGTCAAATAGATTATCCTGATACTTTCGATATTAGAGATTGGGCAACTGATTTACAATTCTTACAACAAGCTAAAGCAAGTGGAATTAAATCAGAAACATTTAATAAACAATTAGATAAACAAATTGCAGAAGCTGTCATTGAAGATAACGAAACAATTAAAACTATTAATGAAGAAATAGATTCAAGCAGAACTACTAGAGGACAATTTAATACAACTGAAATTGAAGGACAAATACCAGATGCAAATGAACAATGAGCAAAATATTAGAGCAATTAGCAGATCAACATGAACAAAGATTAATTAATACCTTATATCGTTTAGAAGATGATATTATAAAAGAAATTACTAGAGCCACCAAAGGTGAATTAGTATCAACAAGAATAGCAATACAATTACAACCTAAATTAAGATCAGTTATTGAAAATACTTTTTTAGATGAAGTAGATTTAATTATTAATGATGAATATAATAAAGTTGCTAATGAAGTATTAAAAACATTTGGCAATTTGCCTATACCTGATAAATTTAAAAATTTAACTGCGGTTGATTTAGAAACAATTAATTCTTTAAAATATCAAACATTTTCTGGTTTTGAAGATATTGCTGAAAGGTTTTTAAAAGAAATAAATGATGAAATATATCAAAGTACAATAGCTGGTAGACCATTTGATGATATGGTTAGAAATATCAAAGGTCATATTAATGGTGTTTATCAAAGTTCAAATATTAATGAAATTAATAAATTAGTTGATTATGTAAATGAAAATAAATTTAATCCAAAAATGAAATTAAAAGTAGAAGAAGCAGTAAGAAAATTACACACTCAATATGCGGCAGATCGTGCTGGTGAAAATATGCGAAAATATGCTGGTCAAATAGCACACGATTCAGTTATGCAATTTCATGGGCAATTTACTATTAAAAAAGCTAAAGATAGTGGATTGACACATTTTTCCTATACTGGAACTTTAGTAAGGGACTCTAGACAATTTTGTCAAGATATGGTAGGAAAAACACTAACCGAAAAAGAAATTCGGGATATTTGGAATGGTAGGTCTTGGGCAGGCAAAAGTTCTGGAGACCCTTTTATTGTTAGAGGGGGATATAGATGCCGACATACTTGGATTCCGAGTGATCCGAATTGGAACATTTAAAAGGAGTCAAAATGGCAGAAGAAGAAACAAAATCAGTTGAACAAGCTGAAACACCTAAAGTTGAAGAACAATCAAAAGAAGAAGTTCAAGAAACAAATGAACATACATTTACAGAAGCAGAAGTAAACAATATAGTCAAACAAAGATTAGCAAAAGATAGAGCATCAATTTATAAAAAATTAGATGTAGAAGATATAAATATTGCCATTGAAGCGGTGCAGAATCAAAAAAAAGCTGATGAACAACAAAAGATACAAAAAGGAGAATTTGAAAAAATCTTAAAAGAAAAACAAGATGAATCAAACACAAAGATTAATAATCTTCAAAAAGAATTAAGAATTATTAAAATAAACGACAAAATATTATCTAGTGCATCTAAAAATAAAGCAATAAACCCTGATCAAGTCGTTGAATTATTAAAAGGCAATATTAATTTAAATGATGAAGGACAGGTAGAAGTACTTGATAAAAATGGTACAACAAGATATAACAATAAAGGGGAACTCTTTACAACTGACGAGTATGTTCAAGAGTTTTTAACTCAAAACCCACACTTTGTTTCTGCTACTCCAAGCGGTAGTGGTTCGGTGTCAAATGAGGGTAGGAACGAGCTCAATACTCCTATAAAGTTGAGTGATTTAGATATGACTAATCCAGAAGATAGGAAGAAGTATGCTGAATTTAGAAAGCAAAGAGATTCTCAACCGACTGTGATTAATCTTAACAAATAATCGTTTAACCAAAAAGGAGAAAAAAAATGGCTAACGAAACAACATCGTCAACGATATCGGAACTATATACCGAGATTGTTGCAGAAGCATTATTTGTAGCAAGTGAAAAATCAGTAATGAGACCACTTGTACGAAATTATGCTATAAGCGGTGGTGGAAAGTCAGTTGAAGTTCCGATTTATTCTGCAGTAAGTGCTGCGGCAGTATCAGAAGCTTCTGATTTATCCAACACAGCAATCAATCCATCTTCTGTTACTATTACAGCATCAGAAATTGGAATAATGACTACTCTAACCGACCTAGCAAGAAATTCCGCACCAAGAAATGTTGCGGCAGATATTGGTAGATTGTTTGGAGAAGCAATCGCTAAAAAAATAGACACAGACTTAACTGCATTATTTGATGGTTTTTCATCAAGCATAGGTGGGGCTGGAACAGAATTAACTGTTGCACAAATCTTCCAAGCAGTAGCTACTTTAAAACAAAGTGGTGTGCCTGGACCATATTATGGTGTGTTTAATCCAAAGGTGATTTACAATGTTAAAAAATCTTTAACAAATACTTTCGTAAATCCTAATGGTGGCGATCTTCAAAATGAAGCGATGAGATCAGGATTCATAGGTCAAATCGCTGGAGTTCAAATATTTGAAACTTCAAATGTTGATGGAACAACTGACACCGATAATTGTAAAGGTGGTGTATTCGCAAGAGATTCATTAGGACTTGCTATGATGCAAGACTTAAAACTTGAAACTCAAAGGGATGCTTCATTAAGAGCAGACGAAATTGTCGCAACTGCGGTTTATGGTGTTTCAGAATTACACGATTCTTATGGCATTGAAATGCTAAATGAATCAGTAATCAACTAATAACCACTTTTCTATGGCGGGGAAACTCGCCATAGGATATAAGGAGATATTATGAGTTTAATAAGTTTAAAAAAAGGAAACAAAATCATTAAAAGAACTAAAAATGATTATGAAGCAAATAAAGATGTATGGGAAAAAAGAGGTTTTTCTTTAGTCAATAATGAAAAAAAAATTGAAAAAAAAGTAGAAAAGAAAACTGCAAAAATTATTCCATTAAAAAAAAAGAAAAGTAAAAAATAATGGCGGCTTCAACTCAATTTTCAGTAGGCAATAGTGATTTGCAAAAAATACAACCAGATATTCTGGGTTTTGGTATTACTGATTTTGAAGTTCAAATACAATTAGCTGAAAATGATGTTTTAAGAAGAATAAGAGAAGAATGGTGGGAAAGATATAGACATAATGTTAGATACAAAGACATAACTAAAACAACTGCAGTTGAAATGGTTGATACCAAATTGACTGATGCTCAATGGAAATATAGTGTGGTATATTTATCACTATGGAAATACATTTATCCTCAATTAACTAAATGGAGAGATCCAAACACAGGCGAAGGTAAAGATAATTTTCAAGTTCAAATAGATTTTTATAAAGATAGATATGAAGAAGAATTTCAAGCAGTGATGCGTGATGGTGTTGAATATGATGAATCAGGTGATGGAACTATCCAAGATTCAGAAAAAGAATCAATGCATAATTTAAGATTAGTGAGATAAATATGTGCGAGTGTAATGGCGAATGTATTTGTAGATAATGGTTGCTGATATAAAGGTAAAAGTAAATACAATAGAGGTTACTAATTATCTAAAAAAAATATCAAGAAGAAGCAAAGGCGCTATGCATAAAGCATTAAGCAATGTTTCTAATATGGCAACTTTAATGATCACAAAAAGAACACAATCAGGCAAATTACCAGATGGTGGACAAATGAGACCTTATGCAAAATCAACTAAACAATCAAGATCAGATAGAGGTCGTCAAGTAGGATTTGTAGATTTAACTGATACAGGCAAAATGTTTAGAAGTTTAGATTTTAAAGTAGGCGGTAATAAAAGTTCATTATTTTTTTCTAATATGGAAAGAGCAAAAATTGCTTCATATCACGATTTTTTTGGTGTAGGTAAAAAGAAAGTTAAAAGACCCTTTTTTGCTATTGGCAATAAAGAAGAAGATAAATTAAGAGAACAATTTAAAAAAGTTTATTTTGGTGGATTAAGAATATGAGTAAAAGAGAAGATATTGCTGGGGATATAATAACAAAATTAGATGCAGTTTCTAGTCCTATTGAATTTAAAAAAATAACTAGAGAGCCATTTGAAGCGGAAGAATTAGCTGATCCTCAATTCCCATCTTGTTTTATTCAAACAGGTGATGAAACAAGGGAGCCCTTATCCATAGGTGATACAGGAAGCGGTACATATAGAGGTACAATAGATTTTTTAATTGTTGCTTTCGTCAAAGGAACTACTACAAATATAGATACTGCCAGAAATCAAGTAATTGAAGTGGTTGAAGAAACTCTTGATTCTGATATAACAAGAGATGGAAATGCGATAGATACTCAAATTGTTGAAGCAACTACTGACGAAGGGGTAATATTCCCATATGGTGGTGTTAGAATAATAGTTAGAGTTATTTATGAATTTACTAGAGGGAGTGCATAATGGCAAAAGATGTTAATATGAAAAAAGGAAATTTTTCTATTAAAGTGTCCGAAGAATTTGTTGAACATTACAAGTCTTTAGGATATCAAGTAGAAAATGAAAAACCTAATAATATTTCTGTTGCAAAGGAAACAGATAAGATTATAAAAGGTTTAACTAAAAAAATAAATAAGGAGTAAATAAATGGCAACACATCATGGAAAAGAAGGAGTTGTTCATGCTAGTGGAACTGCAATCGGTAATGCGACTGGTTTTACTATAGACACAACTCATGACATTGTTGAAGATACTGCTTTAGGTAGTTCAATGAAATCATATTTAGCTGGTAGAGGATCATTTACTGCGAGTATAGATATGAACTTTGATGAAACTGATTCTGGACAAACAAGTCTAACTCAGGGATCATCTTTAAGTTTTGAATTTATGCCTGAAGGTAGTTCATCTGGCGATAGAAAATTTTCTGGGACTGGTATTGTGACAGGTATGTCTGTAGGTGTCACTCTTGATGGAGTAACTACAAGAACTGTTTCTTTACAAGGAACTGGTGGTCTTACTATCGGAACTGTATAATATTAGTTTATGTCAGATAAAAAACCACTACCTGAAAAGGTAGATTATTTTGATGGAATAAGAGGTCATTTTGATCAATTAGAGACTCAAATAATTGAAGTGCCAGAGTGGGGTTTAACAGGCGATAGAGCAATTTATTGCAAACCTTTTAATATGCTTGAAAAAGCAAAAATATTTAAAGGTGCTAGTCAAACTGATTTAATAGTTTTAATTGATGTTATTATAGAAAAATCTCTAACTAAAAATGGAGATAAGATGTTTACCCCTGTTGATGTTTTAAAATTTAAAACTAAAGCTGATACAAATGTCATAGCAGATGTTGCCACAAAAATAATGGGAACTGCTAACCAAGATTTTCAAGAGACTAAAAAAAACTAAAAAATACACCTGAACTACACAATATATTTGCTTTAGCCGAAAAGCTCCATAAGACAGCAAGTGAAATCTTGCAAATGTCAGTTTATGAGTTTAATATGTGGATTGCTTATTTTGATTTACAAAATGAGGAAAAAGAAAGACAAGACCGCATAAATAAAATGAAAAGATAATGGCTACAAAAAAAGTAAATATAGATATAATCGCAAAAGATAAAACTAGAATGGCTATGCAAGGTGCCACTAGAGGAATCAATAATCTTAAAAATTCAGTATTCAATTTAAAAGTTGCCTTTGCCGCACTCGGTCTGGGATTTGTGGCAAAAGGTTTTTTAAACACATCAAGAGAAATAGAAAATCTAAAAGTTCGTTTCAAATTTTTATTTTCTACTGTTGAAGAAGGTGAAAAAGCATTTAAAGGTCTTTTAAAATTTGCTGGTCAAGTTCCATTTTCATTAGAAGAAATTCAAAGAGGTGCCGCAAGTCTTGCTGTTGTTTCTGATTCAGCCGAAGAAATGAATGAATTGTTAGCAATAACAGGAGATATTGCTGCCGCTTCTGGTTTAGATTTTCAAACTACTGCCGAACAAATGATGAGAGTATGGAGTGCTGGAATTGCTAGTGCTGATTTATTTAGAGAACGAGGAGTTCGTGATATGTTGGAATTTGAAGCTGGTGTTCGTTATTCAGCAGAAAAATCCAAAGAACATATATTAAAAGCATTTAGAGAAGGAACAGTAGGGGTAAAAGGTGCATCAAAAGAAATGGCAACTACCTTTGATGGTGTTATGTCAATGATTGGGGACAAATATTTAACATTTAAAACTATTGTCATGGATGCCGCTCCTTATGAATTAATAAAAGCTGGATTTAAAGAATTAGAAAAAGCATTAGAAGAAAATTTTGGAACTATAGAAAAAGCTGGACAACAATTTGGAAGATCATTGGTAGATGCTTTTATGATAGCAACAATATCATTATCAAAATTAAAAGATGTAATAGAGCCAGTTGCAAAAATGGCTTGGAATTCTATAAAAAATTTAGTTGATGCTGTAAATGAACTTCCGGCAACAGTTAAGAGTTTAGGTTTATTAGGTTTCTTAATGTTAGGAACGAAAGGAAAATTAGTTGTTTTAGCAATAGGTGCTGTTGTTGATGATTTAGAAGATAAAGTAGCAACAATGGTAGAAAAATTTGCTGGTTTTAATCAAAAAATATTAGAATGGCGAAAAAAGTGGGACCCTTTTATTGATCAAGAAGAAATTGATTTAATCCAAAGTTGGAATGATGAAATGTTTGAAATGGTCAAAAATATGAGAGAAACTGTAGATGGTTCAAAAGAATTAAATAGTGAAATTGAAAATGTTGTTTTAAGTTTGGGAAAATGGGGAGATATATCTGAAGCTGAATTTAATAAAATGTCAAAAGATACACAAGCATTAATTCTTTTTTGGAAAAAATTAAAGGATCAAATCGCAGAAACAAAAGTTTCAACAAATATACCAGATGCTATTACAGGGGGAGATGAGAAACAAGAAAAAACATTAACATTTATGCAAAAATTAAAAAATATTGTTGATGAAATGACAGAAGGATTTTCAACAGGATTTAATGAAGCTATGAAAGAAGCTGGAAATTTAATGAAAAATATGGAAAAGGTTGGAAAAGAATCTTTTGCGAGATTAAAAGAAACATTAACTAATTTTGTAATGACAGGAAAATTACAATTTGAAGATTTAGCAAGATTTATTGTTAGATCAATAGTTGAAGCATTGGTAGGAAAAGCAGTTAGTGCCGCAATCACTAAATCAATGCAAATGTTTAAAATGGATGCAATTAAAAAAGCTATGATAAGTGTCTATGAAGGAGCTTTAAAAACTTTTTCATCTATTCCATGGCCATTTAATATGATTGCTGTTGCTGGTGCTATTGCTAGTGGTATGGCTTTAGTTAATAAGATAAAAGGTTTTGAAAAAGGTGGAAGACCTCCTAAAAATCAACCAAGTATTGTTGGAGAAAAGGGTCCTGAATTATTTGTTCCTGATACTGCTGGTACAATAGTTCCCAATAATCAATTAGGTGGAAACCCTGTGACTGTTAATTTTAATATAAACACTGTTGATGCTAGAGGATTTAATGAATTATTAGTTAATAGTAGAGGTGTTATAGTTAATATGATTAATTCAGCAGTAAATGAAAAAGGCAAGGTGGCAATAATATGAGTGGTGCATTACCAAATACAGATTTTACAGCATACAACATTAAAAGTAATCAAAAAACTTTGATTAGTGAAACCGATAGTGGAAAAACTTTTAGGAGACAAGTACAAGGTCAAAGATGGAGTTTTACTATTTCATATCCTCCTATGACAAGAAGTGATTTTGCTCCAATAATGGCTTTTATAATTAAACAAAGATCAAGAAAAGAAACATTTACAATTACATTTCCAAGTTATTTAAATGCACAAGGTAATGAATCTGGAACATTATTAGTAAATGGCGCTCACTCTGTTGCTGATACAACTATTGCTATTGATGGATTTGCAAGTGATGGCGCTGGAAGATTAAAAGCTGGAGATTTTATAAAATTTGCCCATTCAAAAGTTTATATGGTTGTTTCGGATGTCACTTCTTCAAGTAATGCCGCAACTGTGACTATTGAGCCACCAATTACAACTGCTCTTTCAAATGATAGTTCAGTCACCTATGATTCTATTCCTTTTTCAGTTCATTTAACAAATGATGTTCAGGAATTTAATACCAATCAATCAGATAAAGATGGAAACCCTTTATACAAATATGAGTTTGATGTAATTGAAGCGATCTAATGGCAAGAGGATTAACAAGTGCAGTTAAAACAGAATTAGCAACAGGAATAATTGATCCTGTTCTTTTGATTTATATTGGTTTTGGTACTCCACTTTATTTAACAAATTGCGGTTTTCCTATAACTTCAAGTGTATCTGGTAGTTCTCAAACATATACTGCAAGTGGACATTTAAAAGCCATATCACCAGTATCCGAAACAAATAAACCTACTAAAAATAGTTTACAAATATCCTTATCAGGTGTTGATCAAAGCATGATATCAGTAGCTTTAAGTGAAAATATAATTAATGATCAAGTAAAAATATGGAGAGGATTTTTAGATGACAATAATGCTGTAATTGCCGATCCTTTTTTATTATTTTATGGAACAATAGATGAATATAGTATTAGTGATAATACACAAACCGCAAATGTAATTTTAAATGTCACTTCTCATTGGGGACAATTTACTAAAGAAAGTGGAAGAACAACAACAGATAATTCTCAACAAACATATTTTAGTGGAGATAAAGGAATGGAATTTGCGGCTTTGACTGTAAGGGATTTAAAATGGGGGAGAACATAATGAAAAAAACAACAAGCTATCATTTTTACGATGCACAAAAAACTAACCTAGAAGAAATATTTCAAATATTATATGAATTTGAAAAAGAAGCACCAGCATTAGAATATCCTAATATAGATAGAACAAAAATGAAAGACACATTAATGAAATTTATTGATAGAGGTAAAATAATATTAATTAAAAATTTAGATGAAGATAAAATAATAGGAATCGCTATTTTTATATTTACAGAATATCAATGGTCTAGAGAACAATTATTATCTATTCAAACTATTTATATTTTACCAGAATATAGAAGTTTTAAATTATTTAATCAAATTATGGATATTATTAAAAAACAAGCAAAAAATAGAACAATAAATTTTCCAATATCTTCAAGGTTAATGGCAGATAAATTAATGGAAAGATATGGTTTTGAAAAAATGGGAACAATATGGAGATTAAATGTGTGATATAATAGATGATGCTCTTGATGTCGTTACTGATATAGTAGATTTTGTCGTAGATTTAGTTGAAGATGTAATAGGTTGGATTTATCCAATGCCTGAAATACCTGATTATGGCGATATGATACAAGATCACATTGCCAGAGGAGTTTTATTAAACAAAATTAGTGCCAATGCTCATATACCTATTATCTATGGTACAAGAAAAGTGGGTGGGAATGTTGTTTTTTTAGAAACTTCAGGGACAGATAATAATAACTTGTATATGGCATTGGTATTAAGTGAAGGTGAAATTGATGACATTACAGGAATTTATGTCAATGACAATTTGGTGACTTGGAGTGGAGATTTAAGTCATGGTGTCACTAGAACTGTTGATAGTAGTGATTCTAATTATTATAAAGCTGATCCGACTGTTGAAGGATCGAGTGCTGAAAGTTTAATATCTGTAGAGCCACATTTTGGAACTGATGATCAAAGTGTATCTGATTTATTAGATGAATTAACTTCGTGGACTTCCAATCATAGACTAAGAGGATTAGCATATTTGGGTTTAAAATTTAAATGGAATCGTGATGCTTTTGGTAGTATTCCTATTGTCAATGCAATAGTAAAAGGAAAAAAAATATACAATCCAAATTTAGATGGAACCTTAACAGGTGGCTCTGGCTCTCATAGAGTAGATACAGCTTCAACATGGGAATATTCTGATAATCCTGTTTATCAATTATTAGATTATTTAAGAAATGAAAGATTCGGAATGGGTATTGCAAATGGATATTTTGATTCTAATTTTGCAGATTGGCAAACTGCTGGTGATGTATGTGATGCAAACATAACACCTTATTCTGGAGCAAGTCAAATAGATTTAATTGATAGTCATGCGGTTGTAGATACATCAAAAAAAGCTATAGATAATGTAAAAGAATTTATAAAAGGTTGTAGAGGTATTTTAAATTTTACATCTGGTAAATATACAATGCTTGTTGAAACAACAGGTAGTGCATCTATAACTTTAACAGAAGATAATATTATTGGTGGAATACAAGTTAAAAGTAAAAATAAAAATTCAAGATACAATAGAGTTATAGTTAATTGGATAAATCCAAATAAAAATTATCAATCTGATCAAGCACAATATCCTCCAATAGATGATTCAGGTGAAGCTAGTGCTGATCAACATGCAAATATGAAAACTGCTGATGGTGGTGCTTTATTGGAAGGAAGATTTGATTTTTCTACAATTACAAATCCTCATCAAGCACAAGAAATGGCAGAAATAATTTTAAGAAGATCACGAACAAGTTTAGATGTATCATTAAAAGCTGATGGAACTGCTTTAGATCTAGCTATAGGTGATATTGTTAATATAACTCATGCAACACCAAGTTTTTCTGCTAAAGCATTTAGAGTTCAAGCCATGTCAATTAATACTGATCATACTGTAAATCTACAATTAAGTGAACATCAAGATTCTTATTATACATTTGGAACACAAACAGCACCAGCTACTATTCCAGATACAACATTGCCAAATCCTTTTAGTGTTGTTGCACCAGCTTCAGTCACACTCACAGACGAATTGGTTGAATATTCTGATGGAGTTGTTTTAACAAGATTAAATATTGTTGTCGGTGCAAGTACAGATAAATTTGTTCAATATTATCAAGTCGAAGCAAAACAAAGTACAGAATCAGATTATAAGATTGTAGGAAAAGGATCACACCTTAATTATGAAATGTTAAATGTTGTTGATGGAAAAATTTATAATGTTAGAGTTAAATCAATTAATTCTTTAGGAGTTTCTTCTACCTTTACTTCTTCAACAAGAACAATAGTTGGTGCGACAGAAACACCAGCAGATGTTTCAACATTATCTGTATCAATGGTTGGATCAAATCAAATGCAATTACAATGGACACCTGTCGCCGATTTAGATGTATCTTATTATGCTATCCGATATCAAGATGTGACAAGTGGTGCAAGTTGGGCAGGTTCAACTAATTTAACACAGGTTGTTCGAAGAAAATCCAATAATGTCACAATCAATTCACGAACAGGGGCTTTTTTAATTAAAGCGGTAGATAAATTAGGAAACGAATCAGATAATGAAACTATTGTTTACACCAACATTTCAGGATTAGAACATTTTTCAAGTGCTTTAAATACAATAAATGAAGAAGCTATAGATAGTGCAACAGGACAATATTGGAATGGAACTTTTGATGGCGATTGTGTAAAAGGAACAAATTCTGATAATGTTCAAATAGCGACATTAGATACTATAACTTTATTTGATTCAACTGTAGGAAATTTTGATTCGGCAGATGGGGATTTTGATTTAGGTGGCACTGATGCAACTTCTAATCCAACATATTATCAAGCTAATATTGAATCATCAGGATTTTATATAGGCAGTAATACAATATCTTTAGATGCAACTTATGATGCTACCTTTCAAGCAACTGTTAGTATGATAGCAAATGACCTCTATGATCTCTTTGACTCTGGAAGAGGTGCTTCACTTTTTGATAATGCTCCAGGCCCCTTTGATGGAAGTTCTGGCTCTCAATGTGATGCTTATTTACAGGTTGGGGCTAGTACAAGTTCTTTAGGTGCAATTACAAGTTATCAAGACATTTCTCAACAATCTACAATTAAAGGAAGATATTTTAAATTTAGATTAAAATTGACAAGTGGAAATAATAAAAGTAGACCAGAAGTAACTAAAATGCAAATTCTTTTAGTTCTGGAAAAAAGGTTAGAAAGTGAAGAAGATGTAGTTAGTGGTGCTGGTGCTAAAGCAATTACTTATACAAATGCTTTTTATAATTCACCAGCGATTGGCATAGCCGCACAAAATATGGCAACAGGAGATTATTATACAATTACAAGTAAAACAAAAACAGGATTTACTATAACTTTTTACAATAGTTCTGCCGCAGCACAAAATAGGACTTTTGATTATGTGGCTAAAGGTTATGGGTTGAAATCATAAAAAAAAAGGTGTAAAAATAAAATTATGTCACAAGTTTCAGATGTTAGTTTAGCAAACCAAGGCTTCAGTGCCTTTCGTACAGAACTCAATAATATATTGGGAGCGTTGAATACAAGTCATATTGGAAGTTCAGCACCATCAAGTTTGGCGGCTGGATCAATATGGGTAGATACTTCTGGTGGAGCAACTGCTTATGTTTTAAAATTTTATGATGGATCAGATCATATTCAATTAGGAACAATTAATACAACAGCTAATACTGTTGATTGGACTGATAGTTCGGTCACCTTTGATATTGTTAATGACACTACACCACAATTAGGCGGAGATTTAGATACTAATTCTGCAAATATTAAAATAGATGATGCTCATGGATTATTTGATGAAAATAATAATGAACAATTAATATTTCAAACAACAGGTTCTGCTGTTAATTATGCAGAACTAACAAATGCGGCAACAGGTAATGATGTAGGTCTTGCTGTGACAGGAAGTGATACTAATGTTGGATTATCTATATCAACAAAAGGAAGTGGTAAAATTGCTTTTAATGATTTAGCTTACATTCCTCAACAAGCTATAACTTCAACTTCAAATGCTGTTGCTTGGGATGTTCAAGCCAAACCAAATGCTTATCATATAACAACAGAAAACACGACTTTTTCCGCACCAACAAATGGTGTTGAAGGTGCATTTATTTGTTTAGAAATTAATTATAATGGCTCTCATACTATTGGTTGGAATACTGTATTTGAATTTGCGGCATCAACCGAGCCAACTGAAACTGCTACTGATGGAAAAACTGATCTTCATGTTTTTAGATATAATGGTGCTATTTGGCAAGAGGTTGGAAGAACAATGAATTTAAGTGAGAGTTAAAATATGTGGGCATTAGTAGAAGATAGTGAAATTGTAAAAATTATTAAAAGACCACAAGGCATAACTATTGACAACACTCGTCATTCAAGAAAAATATTTGAATTGTGGAGTAAAGAAGAATTAGAAGATAAAAATATTTATGAAATAGTTTTTGATTATTCTAATAAAAAAGATTCAGAATATTATTTTAATACAGAACAAAGTTTTAATTATGCTGATGGAGTGGTCACAGCTTCTTATGGAATAGCGACACCTAAAAGTTTAGAAGATTTAACTTGGACACAAGAAGATTCTGATAATGGATTATTACCGGAAGATAAATCAATAGGTGATTTTAAAGCACATGGATTAAAAAGTATTAAAAAAATAAATATAAAAGATCAGGCATCAAGTATTTTATCAAGAACTGATTGGCATGTTATTAAAGAAACTGATGTTGCAGATTATTCAATACCTAGTTCTATTAAAACTTATAGAGCTGATGTAAGAACAAAATCTAATGAAATGGAAACTGCCATTGATAATGCTAGTGATGTTGATGCCTTACAAGCATTATATATTTACACAGAACAAGATGATGGATCAGTTTCAAGACCATTAGGAGAATTTCCAATATTGGAGGAATAGTGCCTTTAATTCTTCCAGCAAATACCCTAGATAGTGCATACGAAATAGAAAATTCATGTATGTTTGTAGCTGGTGATAGCCACTATATGCATAAAACTCCAAGTTCACAGGGGAGTTTAAGAAAATTAACTTTAAGTGTATGGGTAAAAAAATGTCAAGCACCACAAGAAACAACTTGGCAATGGTTATTACACACAGGAGATTCAAGTGATGGTGATCCAAGTTTTGGTATAGGTTTTAAATCTGATGCTTTAGGAATAATAGATTTAGATAGTAGTTATAATCTTAAATTATATTCAACAAGATTATTGCGTGATCCTAATGCGTGGTATCATATTTGTGTAGCTATTGATACTGATCAATCAACAGAAGCAGATAGAGTAAAAGCATGGATAAATAATGAAAGAATAACAGAATGGGCTACTTCAGATCACCCATCACAAAATTTAGATTTGGATGGAGGTATAAATAAAACAAGTTATGCGATGGAAGTTGGAAGAGATAATTATGGAGGAGGAGAAGCATATTTTGAAGGATATATGGCAGATTATGTTTATATTGATGGAACACAATATGATCCTACTTATTTTGGAGAATATGATAGTGATTCACCTCAAATATGGAAACCAAAAAAAATTGCTGGATTAACTTTTGGTACCAATGGATTTTATTTAGATTTTGCAGATAGTAGTAATCTTGGTAATGATAAAAATGGAGGAACTGATCTTACCGAAGTAAATATTGCCGCCGCTGATCAATGTGATGACTCACCTACAAATAATTTTGCTACATTGAATCCATTACAAGCAAGTTTACCAACAGGTGCAGTTCATCAAGGTATGTTTGATGGAAATTTAGGCTCATGGACAAGTTCTGCGGATAATTCAGCAGATTACAGACAATGGTCAAGTATTGCAATTCCACACACAGGAAAATGGTATGTAGAAACTAAATGGACAAGAAATTCAGGAACACACACTAAAGCAAGGATGGGAATTTTAGCTTTTCATGATGATGTGACTCATGGTGTTGTATTAGATGGAGATTTTGATAAAATTGTAAATGGCTCCTCTAGTTCTTATGCAACAGGAAGTGTAGCTTATGGAGAAATTTTTGGCTCTTTATATGATTTAGCAAATAATCAAGTCACTTTTTATGAAGCTGGTTCTTCTTTAGGAACAATTAGTTGGACTCCTAATGCTGATTACACATATTTTCATTGTGTATTTGCAGATTCAATGAGTTTGCAATATACAGTCAATTTTGGTAATCCTTCACCTGATTTTGTTATATCAAGTGGAAATGCTGATCCCAATGGATATGGAGAATTTGAATATGGTACAAATTCAGGTTATGCATTATGCACAAAAAATTTAAACGAATTTGGATAGGATAAAATTATGGCTTACACAACAATAGATGACCCATCAAAACATTTTCATATACAACTTTATACAGGAACAGGAAGTTCTCGTTCTGTGACTAATGACGCAGATGGAGGTGATTTTCAACCAGATTTGGTAATAACTACTTCAAGAAGTAATGGATATAATAGAGCAATGTTTGATACTTCGAGGGGTGTTCAAAAAGAATTAAAAACAAATTCAAATGCTGCACAAGCAACTTTAACTACAGGATTGAGTGCATTTGATAGTGATGGATTTAGTTTTAATGGTGCTAGTTATAACACAAGTTCATATACCTTTGTAGCATGGCAATGGAAAGCAAATGGTGGATCAACAACAACAAATGATGCTTCAGCAACAGGCGTTGGAAGTCAGGATTCTGTTTATCAAGCTAATACAACCGCTGGATTTAGTATTAGTACACGAGTTGGAACTGGAAGTGCTGGGGCAAGTTATGCTCATGGATTAGGAGGAAAGCCAGATGTTATTATTCAAAAAGAATATGATGATACAAATGATTGGTATTCTTATTTTAGAGTAATGGGTGATGGAACACATTGGATTATGTTAGAAAGCACAAATGGCGCTGTTGATGATGCTAATATGTGGAATGATACTGCACCAACAAGTACTATTTTTACAGTTGGAAATAGTGGAGGATCAAATGGAAGTGGAGAAAATTATATAGCTTATTGTTGGAGAGCAATTAAGGGATATTCTAAATTCGGAAAATATACAGGCAATGCTGGTGAGCCGCAAGGTGCCTTCGTTTACACTGGATTTAAACCCTCATTCGTACTTTTTAAAGCATATTCGGAAAATGGACAAGGATGGTGCGTGATGGATAACAAAAGAAGTCCCTATAATATGATGTTGTCAAAATTATTTTTGAATACTGCAGATGCAGAATCTTCGGTATCAGGTGATAATAATGTTGATTTTGTTTCAAATGGTTTCAAAATAAGAACACAAGATGATGGTTTAAATAAAAGTGGAGTCACTTTTTTATACATGGCTTTTGCGGAAGCGCCTTTTGTTAATTCAGAAGGAGTACCATGTACCGCAAGATAAAAATTTTAAAAGAAGAATTTTGTAAAGTTTGTGGTTGTAATCAATGTATATGTGGTAAAGGAAAATAATTATGCCTAGTTTATCAGATAAAACTGAAATTGGTTTACCAATTAAAAATCTTTTAGGATTAATTATGGGAACTGCTGTTGCGGTGTGGAGTTATTTTGGCATCATTGAAAGATTAAATCACATAGAAACAAATGGTAAATTAATGATTAATGATGTTGAAAAAAATACTGAATTTAGAATTAAGTGGCCACGAGGAGAATTAGGCTCATTACCAGCAGATAGTGAACAATTTATGTTAATCGAACACATGAGTGGAGTGATTGATAAACATACCCAACAATTAGAGGGAGGTATGCATAATAAAGTTAATATTGATTTTTTAAAACAGCAAGTGGAGAAGCTACAAGCTGATGTTGAAAAATTAAAAGACAAAGTGAGAGAAGCAAATGGTAACCACTAATTTAGGAACAGCAATAATATTTGTTTTATTAATGTTCACAGCAGATAACGATATTAATGATTATAAACAAGCAGACGAATTTATGTATACTGATAGTCTTTCAACTTGCTTAAAATTACGAAGAGAAGCAACTAGAAATACGAGAGATAATTTAATTTTTAAATGCATTAAGGCAGAAGTAGAATTAGAGAAACACAACGCAACACATTCTTTACATATTAAAAAAATAAACAAAGAAATAAAATGATAAAAATATTATTTATATCTTTGTTATTGTTTTCTTATATAATTTTAGTAAGTTGTTCTATGTATGATGGTATGAAATTAAAACCGCATAAAGTATCGGTGCAAACTTCAGGAAATCATTCAGTTGTTGATAAAGATAATGATGAAAAAGATTATGATAAAAATTCTTATGGTATAACTATTAAACAAGAATTTATATGGAGAGATAGATGAACGGAAACAAATTTAATTATGCTTTAGTATTTGCAGTAATTTTACAATTTATAGGTTTAGTTTGGTATCTTTCTAAAGTAGATTCTAAAGTTAATATTCTTTATGGAAAATTTGAAAAAGATAGTGAAACAAGTGTTGTAGAAAATCAAGTCAAAATGAAATTAGATATAGAAAATTTATTAGCAGATGTCGATGAATTAAAACAAGAATTAAGAAAATCACTTAAAAAAGATAAGAAGATAATGCAACAACACGAAAAAATATTTGAATTATTAGAGAATAATACAAGTACTACAGGAGCTTATTCTTATGGGGATTAACAATGATCAAAACTTTGTGTGCCACACTTCTACTTTTATGCAGTTCCACTTTAGATAATTGGGATTTTTCATATTCAAATAAAAAAGAATTTATTCAAGGTATAACCGATTGTACCATAAAATTTAATTCATATATCCCACCACAAAATAGATCAATAATTGTTATATCAGTTGCACAAGCAATATTGGAATCAAATTGGGGTAATTCAAGATTTGCAATACAAGGTAATAATTTTTATGGAATGATAGAAACCGATTCATCCAAGCCACATATAAAAGCCAATCAAAGTCCTGTTATGTTAAAAAAATATGATAAAAAATGTGGTAGTGTAGTTGATTATATTTCTTTATTAAATAATGGAACAGATTTTGTTGAATATAGAAAAATAAGATTTAAACATCAGACAACAGAAAAAATAGATTTGAACGAATTAATAGACACTTTACACACCTTTGCATTAGACCCAAAATATGTTAATAAAATAAAGACAACTGTAAAATTTCTGCTAAATAAATATCCTGATATTTTTTTAGACATGAAAGGTTTAAAGGTATGAGTAAATTAAATCCGAAAACTACAAAAGAACATTTGATTCATTTGTACGATAAAATTGATAATATAGAAAACAATCATTTATTTCATATTAAAAAAGATATTGATAAAATTAATTATGTTATTTGGGCAATAGGTTTTATGGTTGCAACACAATTTATTGGTTGGGCATTAAGATTTTTTACTTAACATGGATGAAAAAGAATTTGATGAATTAAAACTTATACAATCTTCGCTACATGAAGCATTAGAAAAAGGATATCCACCACTTGGTAAAGGTGGAATTAATAATCCTCCTGGTGCAAAAAAAATTGTAGAGGATTTATTAGGCATCCCACGAACTACACTTGCTAGAAAAATAGAAAAAATTGAAAGACTTGCTAATGATAGTTTTCATTGGACTATTGAATGGCATAGATACAAAGAAGTTAAGCCACAAGTTAAGATAGAACAATACACCAAACCAATCGTGACAATCCCTGTTGCGAAAACAGATTTTTCAAATCCTATAAAGGTATTTGTCATTCCAGATGCACATTGTACGCCAAAAGAAAATATAGATAGATTTTATTGGATAGGTAGAGCCATAAGAGATTATGCTCCTGAATATGTCGTTTGCATTGGTGATTTTTGTAGTTTTGATAGTTGTAATAATTTTGATAAAAATCATACAGCTAAAGGTCAAAAAAAACCAAATATATTAGAAGATATAGAGATTTCAAGAAAAGCATTAAATTTAATCCATGAGGGAATAGGAGATCATAAATGTATTAAACATTATACTATTGGAAATCATGAATTAAGATTATATCGTTATGAAAATGAACACCCTGAAACTTTGGGTGCTTTTAGTCAACAATATGAATTAATGTGGCGAAATAAAGGTTGGGGAATATCAAAATATGGTGATTTTTACTTTATTAAAGGAGTAGCCTTTGTTCATGTTCCTCTTAATGAAATTGGGAGAGAAATAGGCGGAAAAATGGCAGAAGCTAGTCAAATTGCAAATAATGCTCTACATGATATAGTGTTTGGACATTCTCATAGAGAAAGATCATGGAGGGCATCTAAATTGGGAAGAGGGAATTATGTTAAAATAGTTAATGTTGGAACTGCTATGGATTATGGACACATTGAAGAATATGCGATGAATAGTGCGAATGGTTGGTCGTATGGTGTTTCACAATTATTATTATCTGATGGACATATTCAAGGACATAATTTTATATCAATGTTAGAACTAAAGGATAAATATGGTAAAGAAAGATAAATTAGTAGATGATGTTTTAAAAAGGATGAAAGCTAGATCAGATAGTGGAATTAAAAAATTTGGTACAACAATGCTCGAAGCCAAAAAACCTTTTTTATCTTGGATTGCTGATGCACAAGAAGAAGCTTGGGATACGATTATTTATTTAGAAAAAGTTAAAACATTAGTAAAAGAAGATGAAATAGATATGTATGATGAACACTTTAAACCAGGGGGGACGATATGAATTTAGAAGAAATACAACAAGAAATAATACAAGAAGAAGGAGGAATAATTTTAAAACCATATCAAGATCATTTGGGATTTTGGACTATAGGTGCTGGACATTTAATTAGAGAACATGAAAAAACAGAATTAATGCGAGGTATAACTTATGAACAAGGTCTTGCTATGTTTTTAAAAGATTTTAATGTTTCTGTAAAAGATATGGAAACTTTTTCTGATGGAATGGAATTGCCTGACATAGCAAAGGAGTGTATATTGCACATGGTATTCCAATTAGGACTTCCAAAATTAAATAAATTTAAAAAATTCAAACAATGCTTGATGAATAAAAATTTTGATGGTGCTATTGTAGAAATGAAAGATTCAAGATGGTACAATCAAACGACAAACAGGGCAAACAGGTTAATAGAAAAAATGAAAAAATTAATAGAATAACAACAAAGGAAGAAAAAAAAGAAATTATGCATTATAGAGAAATGTATAAAAATAAATGGATATTATATAGGAGAAAAAAATGAAAAAGAAAAAACAAAATAAAAAAATAAAAAAAGAAAAGCCAAAATTAAATCATTTAGGTTTTCCTCACGATGATCCTTATGGATTAGCAGAAGCATTTTGGAAAATCTTTACCAAACCAAATGGAGTAAAATAATGGTACTGGGTAAAATATTAGGTGGTGGAACAATTAAAGCTGTAGCTGGTGTAATAGATGAATTGCATACTTCCGAAGAAGAAAAACAACAATTAAAAAATAGATTTGAAGAAATACAAGCAAAATTAAAATCTAAACAAATGGATATTAATCTTGCAGACGCTAAATCAACTGCTGGTGGATTAAGTGGTTTTATGCAAAGATCATGGAGACCTTTAATTGGTATGTCCTGTGCTATTGCTATATTTTGGGAATTTGTATTGAGTAAATTTATTTTATTTATTTGTGGTTTATTTCATTATGAAGTGTTAAACATACCGCAATTAGATATGGGAACTCTTATGCCTTTGGTGATGTCATTATTAGGGATGGGAGCTCTGCGTACATTTGAAAAAACGAAAGGAGTATCTAAATGAAAAAGATAAAAAAATGGATTGGTGCTTTCTTTGAATTAAAACTATGGGTACAAGTTTCCATAGCAACAATAGTCATATTGTTAATTCATAACTACATTTTGCATTAATGCCTATTTCTAAATATAAAAAGGGTGTAAACTTTAAAAAATCTAGCAGATCAGGAAAAGGAAAATCTTACACCTATGGCAAAAAGAAGAAAAAAAGAAAATAGCATACAAATTAATGGTAAGACCTATTATCTTCATAAGATAGTATGGGAAGATATAGTAGGCGATTCAACACTTGTTGGCTTTGAAGATTTTAAAAAAATGAAAACTGCCGATATTGTTTCAATCGCCTACATACTTTATAATGATTCTAAATACCTTTATACTTTTAGTAGTTATTCAGATGATGGACATTTTGGAGATAGAAACATAATACCCAAAGGTGTCGTAAAAAGTATCTCTAAATGGCTCATATAACCCCCTAGATTGCAATTTTAAGGGGGATAGGAGCTAAATACCCCCCTTATCGCCTTTTATCGTCCTTGACCTCTATATCGCTTTTTTGAGTAGGACTTATTGGGATTCTTTGAATGTCTGCCTTTCCTTTTTCTAGGTTTTTCTTTAATTTTTACATGAAGAAAATTTATCCTAGCCATTAGTGACTCCTACACATTGAGAAAGTTTCCAAAGGATAAGCCATAAAAATATTAAAAAAAATATTTTTGTTTTCAGAATCCCCAAATCTCCTTTCGTGCTTGAACCATTTCTTTACTTTTATTTCTATAATCATCTATATTAGGAATAATAGATTGTTTTATATCATCTTTGTTATCTACTTTTCCTAAATATGCACCCATAGAATATATAGCGTGTTCACATATTTTCATAGGAGTTTCTAAATCTTCAACAACTCTTGACATAAATTCGCAATCTTTTTTTCTGCCAACTAAATACCATAATAATTGCCTAGAATTAGTTGCTCTATGATAGATGGATTGTTGCATTTGGTGTCCCATAGAAACATTATTTACTGCTTTCCTTGTAGTTTTTAAATCAATAAAAAAATCTTCTTTTGTTTTTTTATCTTCAAAATGAAAATCAGTATAACCAATTAAAGGGATTCCCTTAATATAAGTTTCTACCTTTTTCTGATAATCTATTAAATCCCATTGAAAAGCATATTTTTGGAATTCTTGATATCCTAATTTCATTAAAGGATATAATAATTCTCTTTCATCTGGAATTTTAGGATCATCTATCCTAGAAACATTGGAATCGAATTGATTCAACATACCTTTTAATGCTTTAGATTCGTCTAACCCATTAATTAACATATTTAAACCAGATTCAACTGCACTACCTCTTTCTGCCGCTGCATTACTAGGAAATTCATAACCAAATATTCTTCGCATCGCCCATCGTTCACGATTATATGAAAATTCAGTTAAATGAGAAAAAGATAATGGCAATAAACTTTTAATTATATTGCCATCATTATCGAATTGATCGAACTTCTGAAAATTTTCAATCATATTTGATCCATGTGTTTTCTAGTGTGTTCGATATTATTCATAATATCTATTTTCACATCTTTACATTTTTCATAGACATTACTAACTGCACCAAATCTTTTTATATATAATTCTAAAGCTATGTCTAAATTTATCATTATATTTAAATCGCTTTGATGATTTATTATCACTTGTTTTTTTTGTTCCAACACTTCTTCTTCCATTTTTTCAATTTGTTTATCTGAAAGATTATGGAACTCCTTATCATCTATTGTCATCTTTTCCTCCAATGTAAGAATATTCAGAAAATGTCTTACCTTTTTTAGTGATTAATGTTGATTCAATATTATGACCTTGTTCTTTTAGATCAAATATTCTAGCACCTAATCTGAAACAACCGAATTTTTTAAGTGCTTGTAGTGGATTTAACTTATTACCGGATTTTAGGTAATTAAGTATTTGCTTTGACTGGCTCATAACAACTCCTTTCTATTTTAAGTGTTTTGCCAACTCCCTTTCATTAACGACTTTGGTTCTTAAGTCCTCACGAAAAGTCTTAAAGGTTTCGTATCTAATTTTAGAACGATTCCTTTCTTTAAGAACTTTTCCAAATCTATTTGTAAAGTCCTTAAATCTTTTATCAGAATAAATATGTGCATTTAATTCTGAAGTATTTTTATAACTCACATTTTGGGAATAATAAATGGTTAATTCTGCAACCAACATTTTTTCCTCTTTTTTCATAAGTTCTACTGCAGTTTCTTCATCTGAATATTTTAATCCTAATTCTTCTTGTTTGTAAGAAAGCACATTAGGATCAAATTGCATTTCATAAGTTGTATTATTATTCATATTAATTTGGCTTTCTTCTGACTAATTTTTTTATCAAATTTAAAAGTGTAATATCTTCTTCATCTACTTGATAAGTTATTGGAATTGGGTCTTGTAAAAGTTTAGCAAATGCCCTTACTAAATGAGTCAAGTGCATATCTAAAATAGGAATTTCTGTTTTTGTAGTTCCTGAATAGTAAGTTATTTTTTCAAGATCATTTAATATATCACTTGGTATTGCTTTCTCTTCTACATCTGATTGAATTTTAAAAAGAGTTCTAATTTTCATTAATACCTCCCATTATTACTTATTATTTTACAATCAGTAAATTTTTTTAAAAATTCTTGATGTTCTTTCCACCAACTTGGTTTTTTTGTTGATTTCTTTTTTATTTCTTTTTTAGATGATACTTTTTTTGGCATCTTCTACCTCCTTATTTGCTATTTTATCTTTTAAATATATTTTGAATTGTTCATTAACGAATTTATTTTGATGTGCTAAAGTGTGGCAATTTCTACAAACAGGAAATAAATTATCAGGTCTGTTTAATCTATTATTTTTTACACCACCCATGCCTTTAGATATTAAATGGTGTAATTCAACTGCTTCTCTTTTGAAACAACCCCAACATATAGGGGTATCCTGATCAGAATACCCCCAATATTTAGTAAAAACCTTTTTATAATTTTTAAGCAAGGTTTTCATTGAATGATTTAACTGCATTTTTTGTTAGATCATTAATATCTTCAACATTAAAATGTCCACTACCCATAGAACGACCAACAACACCTGTGACGAAAATATCTTTTCTCGCAGTTTGATCTTTTCCATTTCCATTAGAAAATGGTCTTGATACAGGTTTCGGTTGATGAACTTGGCTAATGTCATCGTCCATATCAGAATCCATACTAGGCGGATTTGATATAGAAACATCTTTCACATTTGTATATTGATTTCCATTAGCAGATGTTTTTACATTGATTACTGTAAAATCAATCGCATCACCAACATTTGGTATAGGATTTAAAACAACACCTCTAGAATACAATCTAGTGCCATCTATTAAATCTATTGCATAGTTTGGTTTGCCATCTTCTGAATTGTCGAAGATTTTATCTATTATATTTGCCATATATCTCCTTTATTATTATTTATTTGTTAAGAATATTATAACCCCTACCTTCCAAACAATTATTAATTAAATCAGTTCTTGTTTGAATTTTAGGTGATAGCCATAATACCCTCCAACGAAAACTATTATATAATATTTTTCCTTTATCAGCTACTGAATTGGTGTTATCCTTAACAATATCCTGACAAGTATAATAATCATCGTGGAATCTGTTCATATCTCCATTGATATTTGCAGATGATTTTCCTCTACTATCTACAATTGGTTTGCTAGAACAACCAGCAAGAATTAATCCAATTAAGATAATAGAAAAAACTATTATTACTTTAGAACAAGTTAAAAATTTATTGGATTCTCTTAAATGTTTAGGTAAAGTTCTTGTTATCCTATAAATTGGTTTTTTATTACTTGTTCCTGTATAACCAATTACCTCCCTATGTTCGATGCCATAGGGAAATAAAGTTTTTGATTTTTTATTTTTAGGCATTTTTACACTCTTCCAAAGTTTTAGGTGCAAAGTATTTATCTCGTTCAATACCCAAACCGAATTGACCTTTAAATTCTGATAATTCATCAAGACTTACATAGCCATATTCTTTATCATGAATACAACATAATCCATAAGCAACATTTGTATCTGGATTAAGTTCAGATAAATACCAAGTTCCTATTCCTGTTGGATTAAAAAGTTTCAATTCAGCTTTGAAAGTTTTTGAACCATCTTGTTCATTATGGTTTTTAATTAACTTTTCTTTAATCGCCTTTGTTAAAAGTTTCATTAGTTTTTTCCTCCTTATTATTTATTATTATTATTTTAGACTTCATCACAATTTCACCACTATTATTATAAACAGCGGTGCTATTATCCAAATGTGTGATTTTAAATAAATGTTCGACCTTACCATTTTCGATAAGGTCAAACCTTTGGATTTTTTTAAACAATCTATTAATCATGATTGCGATCCTTTGACCATAAAATCTTTTTACCTCTCATTATAAAAAGACATGTATCGTTAAATCTCCAACCCTCATCAGAGAAATCTTCAAGGACTGCATCAAAAGTAAATCCTTTATAAGTGGTTAGTACAATCTTTTTTGTGTTACCATCTTTGTAAAGAACTTTATGATTTATTTTAAAGTTATTCATTAGTTACCTCTCTTTTCTCTTTCTCTTCTGTGCTTATTTGGTATTTTATATCCTTTCTATTTATATAGAAAGTATAAGGAAAATTATCGTCATCATGGACTATGAAATTTAAATCTTTTATGACTTTAGACAATTTAAACTTTTTTATTATATCTTTTTTTCCATTACATACTTTTGATGAATAACCCCAAATAATTATATCTGCTTTATCTGTCATTTTATATCCTCTTCGTTGATTTTAAGTTCAGGCAATTCAACTTGGGAAACATGAAACACAGCAAATCTTTTTATTATAGGCATATCTTTTAATGATTCATCTTCATGAATATACCTTGAAAGAATTGCACATGCTTTAGTTCCTTTAGGAACTTTACCGCCGATTTTTATACATTGATTAAAAGTAATAAATTCATTTACAGGGTTTTTATTAAAACCTGATAAATATAATTTATTAACATTCTCACCAGTGTAAGATTGTTTAGTCACATAATTAATAAATTTAACTTCATTAGTCATCAAGACCTCCTTATTATTATTATTATTATTATTAATCATAATATAAACCTACTTCAATTTTTAGGTTAAGTAAAGCAAAATAGTCATAAAAATATAAAAAAAAATGACCGAAAACACTTGATTTTTGAACTTTTTTTCATTATTTTTTAAAATGATTCTTTAAAAAGCTCTTTTTTTTTAATTAGTCGAATCAAGTAGTAGTGTACCTCCAAATAAAAATACACTACATGTGGGGGGAGTTTTAGTTTAAGTTCTCCCCCCATGGTTAAAGAAATAGAAATCCAAATTGCTTGTAATTATTTATTAAACGAATTATCGAACTTTTATATATTCAGGCACTTTCATATAGCCAATGAGGGAAAACGATCAGTACAATATCAAGTTAAATTAAAAAAGATGGGATTTCGTGCTGGAGCACCTGATTTAGTTATTGAATACCCTAAAGGTAAAATAATATATATTGAACTAAAAAGAGAAAAGGGTGTTTTATCGAATAGTCAAAAATTATGGCAGTTGCAATCTAATGCTTTAAACACTCCTCATTTTATTATAAAAGGTAATATAAAAAAATGCTTAACAGAATTGGCAGAAATTATTGATAAATATGTCCCCAAACGAAATAAGAATTTTAGATAAAGTTATAATAGTGCCTAAAGACCCAATTCAAGCAGATAAATTTATTGGTATGTGGAGGAAAGCACAATACGAAGCTATAGCTGAATTTTATAATAAATTTTTAATTAATGATTTTCAAAATGTTGATTTTGATTTAAAAGTAGATGAAATGACAATTAAAAATTATAGGCGAATTAAAAATGGAGGTTAATTATGTTTATAGAAGAAAGTTCAAAACCTAAAGAAAAATTAAAAGCATGGTATTTATTTACCGAAGATTTTGTTGCTGGTACTCAACATTTAACAAACCAAGAAATTGGAACTTATATTAGATTGCTTTGTTGGAATTGGAATAAAAAATGTTCAGGTATACCAAATAACAAACAAACATATTATAGAATTGCAAATTGTATAACTACTGACGAGCAAGTTTCATGTGAAACAATTATTAAGGAATTTTTTTATTTAGTTAATAATCATTATCAAAATGAAAGGCAATTAGAAGAATGGTTATATATAACTAAAAGAATTGAAGCTTCTAAAATAAATGGAAGATTAGGAGGTCGTCCAAAAAAACCTAGCGATAACCCCCCTACCCTAACCCTAACCTCTACCAATAATAAAAATATATATAATGATTCTTTCAATAGAGTATGGGATAAGATTAACCTCAAAAGAGGAAGCAAACATAGAGCAAACGAGGAATTTAAAAAAGCAATTAAATTAACTACCGAAGATGTTATTGTTAAAACTTATAATGCCCTTATTTATAATACAGAAGATAAAAAATTTGTACCTCATTTTAATAAATGGTTAAAAGATAAAAGATGGGAAGAAGTTATAGAAAGAAAAGAAAAGTTTCATATATCAACCGATCCTTTTGAAGGTAGAATAAAAATGTTTGTAGACGCAATTAAAGATGGTAAAGTCACTAAATTTATTAAAAGTTTTGCTATACAAAATAAACCAGATATTGATAAAGGCATAAGATTAGGATATTTAACTAAAGAAGAAGCAATAAAAGAGTTAGGTATGGAAAATGAGTATAAAAGATAAAGAAAAAGCAAAAGAAGATTTAATAGGAAATTTATATACTATTGAACAACAAGATGGTAAATATAGTGCATTAATGCAGATTTCAGGATTTATTACCGAAGAATCAGCACAAATATATATGTCAAACCATTTAAAAAATGCTAATCAACATATTTTTATGGTGGAAAGCCCACCTACGATTCATTAATGCAATTAGAAAAATTAGAAACTATCAAATTAGAAAATATCGTTCCTTACGCACGAAACCCAAGAAAAAACCAAGACATAGACAAAGTCGCTAGTTCAATAAAAGAATATGGTTTTCAACAACCATTAGTACTAGATAAAGAAAATATAATAATAGTAGGACATACAAGATACCTTGCGGCAAAAAAATTAGGTATGACAGAAGTGCCTTGTATTATAGCTGATAAATTAAGTCCGCAACAAGTAAAAGCATATAGAATAGCTGATAATAGAGTTGCCGAAGAATCAAAATGGGATAATGAACTTTTAAATCTTGAATTACTTGATTTGCAAAAAGACAATATAAATCTTGACACTTTAGGATTTGAACAAGATGAATTAGAAAAAATTTTTAATCAAAATGATCCCTTATTTGTCGCACCAGAACAAACAGGAATAGAAACAGATACAGAAAATGTAGAAGATTTTATTCCCTCGCAAGTTAGAATGGTGCAATTATTCCTTAATTCCGAATCAGAGCCAAAATTTAAAGAAATGGTAAATTCTTTACAAGATCGCTATAATACTAACAATTTAACAGATACTATATATAAAGCGATAGAAAATGAATTTAATTCAAAGTAAGCCATATTTAACTGACGAACAAATTAAAGAATTACATGGCAACTATCTTGATGAAAGTTATTTAAAATATCCGGTAATAAATAGTGATACCATAGTTAAAGATGAAAATGGAAACATTGTATTAGTTTTTTTAAAAAATATTATACCAAGCAATATTTCTAAACAAGCATACGAAATTTTTAGACAAGCTGTTAGTGTATCTAATAATAGAGGTCAAGCCGCAGGCCCCTTACCAAAAAATTTAAAAATGGGAGATAAATTTGATGGCTTAACTGTTGGAAAAGTTCAAGGCAATAGATTTTATCCTTTAAGAAAAGATGGTACTCTTTCTAATTCCCCTAAAGCAAGAGGAGTATATAGCTCTATAATAGGTTATGCTGATAGGTATGCTCGTATTCCTTATTGTCGTACTACTGAATTTACTAGAAAATATTTTGATGATTATAAAAAAACATTGCCATATATTAAATTTATTGGAGAGCAATTTAAAAAATATTTACCAGAAAGATATGAAGCACAAAAAAAAGCATGGGATAATACACATATTGATTTTAAAATACCAGAAACACCATTTACCACTATTACTTTAAATAAAAATTTTAGGACATCTTGTCATTATGATAAAGGAGATTTGGAAGAGGGATTTGGAAATTTGGCAGTTTTAGAGGGAGGAGAATATACAGGTGGCTATACTATATTGCCGAAATATGGTGTTGGAGTTGATTGTCGTAGTTGTGATTTAGCATTATTTGATGTTCACGAATTACATGGAAATACTGAAATTAAAAGAATTGGTAATGCTGAAAGAATATCTGTTGTTTGTTATTTTAGAAAAAAAATGACTCAATGCGGTAGCGCCGAAGAAGAATTAGAAAGGATTAAAAACAAATGATAGAATATAAAGGTCTTTTTATAAGAGAAAATACTTATGATAGAACAATAGTAGGAGAAATATTAAGAACATATTCGTGGATGAATCCAAAAAACGAAAATGTCTTGGATATTGGCGGATGTTTTGGGGGATATTCTGTATTAGCACACAAACAACAAGCAAAAGAAATATATTGTTTTGAACCAGATCAAGAAAATTTTATAATGGTTAAAAAAAATTGTGAAAATATAAATAACATTAAAATATTTAATTCAGCTTTAATTTCTGGACAACAAAAAGAAATAAATTTTTATAAAACTAAAGGAATAAACAAAGGTAATTTTTCTACTGTAGAATTTAGAGGAAGAAATATTACAACTGTTAAATCACAAAATTTTAATGAAATTTTATATTCATTTAAACCTAGTGTAATAAAAATGGATTGTGAAGGTTCAGAATATGACTTAATTAAAGAACCATTGCCAGATTTCGTTAAAAAAATTACAATGGAAATACATCTTACAAAAAAATATTGGCGTCAAGGTATGGCACAAAAACTTATTGCTTTTTTTAATAACTGGAAAACTTTTAAAGAACCAAAAATTGGAGAAAAAAATTGGACAACTATAGGAGCATGGTACAGATGAAAATTTATATACCAACATATAAAAGAACAGATAATCAAGTGACTATTGTAAATATGCCTAATCAATTAAAAGATTTAATATATTTAGTTGTAAGAAAAGAAGAACATGAAGAATTAAAAAAATATCATAATAAATTTATTATTCTTCCTGACGGAATAGATAATATTGGAAAAACAAGACAATATATCATTGATAATTCTACAGATAAGACAATATTATTTTTAGATGACGATTTAAAATTTTTTAAAAGATTAGATAATACAACTAAATTAAAACCATGTAATGAAGAACAATTTGTTAAATTATATAATTGGTTCAAAGAAAAGTTAGAACAAGGTTTTCCTATGGTGGGTTTAAGTTCACAACAAGGCAATCATTTACATAAAGGAAATGAAACACAATTATCAAGAATATTTGCAGTTTATGCATTAAACATAGAAATACTTAAAAAATTTAATATTCGTTTTGATGAAATGGAATTAATGGAAGATTTTAATGTTGCTTTAAGATTAATTAGACATGGATTTTTAACAATTATTAATACAGAATTTGCACATGGACAAAAAAGTTCTAATGCTAAAGGTGGTTGTTCTGAATACAGAAATCTTGAAAGACAATCAAAAGCGGCAAGAACCCTAGTAAAAAAACATGCTCCCTTTGTAAAATTAGTTAAAAAGAAAACAAAATCATGGGAAGGTATGCAAGAAAGAGAAGATGTTTTGATTTATTGGAAAAAAGCATATAAAAGTCAAAATTAACTAAAAAAACCTGCACTCAGGGGTAAGAGGATAAAATGGAAGAAAAGAAAAAAGTCGGCAGACCGAAGAAAAAACTGCCATATTCGTTGCAAGATATAGAAAAATTAGCCAC
>VTLG01014437.1_pt1 | contig 66685 bp, 81 predicted proteins | sample 4694571 | NCBI WGS metagenome assembly VTLG01 (sample SAMN12604809, study PRJNA352737) | marine metagenome | biome: ENVO:00000447; feature: ENVO:00000209|ENVO:00000569|ENVO:01000036; material: ENVO:00002151; isolation source: viral sequences binned using virsorter ...
CACCATCGGAAAGCCTCTACCATATCCCTGTATGCCTTTGAGTCTAACAAACACCCCCATGAGGGATTATCGCCTCTATCGTAGTCCCTGCCTTTCCATGCCTCATCTAAGAACAGGCTTATGAGATAGTCGGCAGCATGGTTCGGTGTGCGCGAGTTCCCCATGCTCTCCCTAAAGTAGTCCTTCATCTCTCGACTGAACTTCATGGCTCCACCGCCTGTATCATCTCTATGACTTCATCTACGAGTGCCTTGTTCCTTGCTCGTGCGCCTTCCGGCCAAACATTTCCAACGGTTTCAATTACACTATATGTATTCCTTGCGTCGTCCTCGTTCTTGCGCCACATCGTTCCTGATACCATCTCTCCGTCAAAGAAACTTTTAGCCTCCTGATAGCGAGGAAAAAATCTTGGAGTAATTCGTGCTAACTCCCACTCTTCTGCGACGTTATCCCAACGTCCATTCCTGATGAGGCCTGTGACTTTGAACAACATTACTTTTAGCCTCCATTCGTGAAGTATCAACCACTCAGGAAAATACTGTGAAAAGAAGGAGGGAGATTTGTATTCCGAACATAATCCCCAACACGAAGGAAAAGAAAGCGTAGGTATCAGACACCATGTTCATCACTCGTTGCTTGTCCTTCCGTCTTCGCTTAGGTAGATGCGTCGGTAGCCGTTTGATTCTGAGGGTTCAATCGTTTCGTGTATTTCCCATCCGTTTTCCATCAAGTCTTCGATGGAGCGAACAGGGCCACGTCCGTATGTGCCTGTGAGAGTGTGGGATAGCCAAAAGCCTCCGTTGCGGTCACGACGGAAACTCATGCTCACGCCCTTCTCCTTCATCTTCTTCTGCAACCACAGAACGTTATTCCTCATGGAGCCTGTCTTCCCTACGGTAACAGGGTTCTCCGTAGCGAAAAAGTAACGGTGCATACCGTCAATCTTCTTGATGAGGAAGGGCCGTCCTCGGACTCTTCCGTTCGGGTAGAGAACCCAATTAGTTTTAGCCGGAAGTTTACTCATCATCTCCACTCCAATACGGGTCAAGTTTGCGGTCGGGTAGCATATCCCAACTGCGACGCATTTCGTTTTCTACCATCACCACTTCAACGAAGTCAGGATTGTGTAGTAGTCGGCACGCATCCATGAATCTCTCATCGTTCTTCTCGTCGCCCAACAACTTGCTTATGACCTCCACTTGGGCGTCATTCAATTCCACCCAATAGATTAGCGCGTGCCTGTGCCTATTCGCTCTCACACGGAATCCGTGCAGGCTGCTTCCTTTCCCAATTTCTTCGCATGGTTGGAATGATTCTATACCGTGAGCGTCAGCAATTCCTGTGAAGATTCTTTTAGGCTTCATTCAGTTCAGCCCCTTGCATGAGAGTCGCTCGTTGAAGGTGTGGTCAAGCCACTCCACCTTGCACTTCGGACACTTCGCCATATCATTCCGTCCTCGTGTATGCTTATGAAGTTGCCGATTTCCCCAAAGTTACTTTTAGTCGCCGTTTACGTGTCCTGCACCCGGACACCGTCGCGCTCAACGTAACCGCTTCCAATCTGATTCATGCGGTCACGCATTTCCCTCAGAGTCATTTGAAGGAATGAGCGTATTGAGTCAGAGTTTCTTGTGATTGTATTCTCCTGTTCTTCTATGCCCTCGATGATGCTTAGATATTGAGAGCGAGTCTTCGGGAGCCTGTATTTTTCTTTGGTGGCGTTATTGGATAGTCGTTGGTCATCACCCTTGTTGAATCCAATTCCTGCCGCGACGCAAAGGTCGTCGTGATTATCGAAGAAGGACTGTGCTTCCTCCCAATCATCTTCCGTTGGTTGGGACAGGTCATACCGCTGGCCCTCACGCATCCCTCTTCGTAGAGAGTTTAGGAATCCTCCCGACTCCAACACGCTGACCGTCCAGCCCCTTTCCATAGGGGTGTCTGCATTCCCTACGTCGTGGTGTAGGGATTCAAAGTTTGCTGACCATGACCATTCCAAGAGAAGGCTTGCTGCTCGACTTGGCTTTGACTTGAAGAGGTCGCACTCCATCGTTGATTGCTGCGAAGTTATTTTTATCCCAAGATTCTGTGTGCGCTGCTCTGCTGAGTTAATCGCTTGAATTACGTTCATGCAGGCTTTGCGTCCCTTGTCGTATGTCGCCGTGTTTGACTCGTGGTTCCTCCACTTCTCCGAGTGTTCCGAGATTAGCCTCTCAAAGACGGGGGTGTAGACGATATGCGCGTTGGCTCGTGCATTCCGATACGGCTTACTGTTCGCCGTCCCTGATAGTGCGTTTGTGGAGAATGAGTTACGTCGGGTCGCACGGTAGAGGCTCTGCGACGTTGACGTGATTAGGCTCCCGTTTCTGACTACGTTTGAGAAGAAATCTAATGGCGCTCCGCAACCGCTGTATCGCCACATCAACTCCAAACTACTTTTAGGCGCAGCGAAGTATTTCGTCTGTCGGTAACCCCTTCGTGCTTGGTAGCCAAGTTTGATGAACTCTGCGTGCATGATGAGTTGCTTCCTGTCTTTCAGATTCGTGGTGTGGTCGTTGAACTCAAAATGCGTGAAGCCGGTTTCTGATGTTGATGAGCCAACCGCTTTCTCGTAGACGCGGTATGATGCCTCCTGTGCTTGTCGGAGCAAGGTGTATGTCTGCTTGTCGTATGACCTCTCGGTGCGTGAGTTGTTCCTCGTCCGTGTGAAGGACAGGCGACCCCTGAGAGCGAGAGGCAGCGTGGCGCAAGCATCAGCCTCAGACAGCAGGCCTGCACGCTCCATGAAAATGATGTAATCGCCCGACTCAATGAGTGTAACATACCCGTCGGGTAACTCATGGAGTTCGCCGTGACCGGAACCCAAGTCTTCAAAAGTTATTTTTCCCATAAAAGAACCCTCACTCTTCTTCGGTCTTCTCGGTGTTGTAGCCGGTCAATTCGCCTGCATCATCGGAGTTTAGTTTTAGGCGGAAGTTAACGACCACAGGCTTCAACTCGTCCACGTAGGATTCGTCCTGCTTGATGTAGTGATATTCCCACCTGTATATGATTGAGTCTGAGCATATTCGACAGTCATCGGAGTGTTGGTGTTCCGCGTCTTGAGGCTCCAACTTCCCCTTCTTGATAGGGATGATGCCTGTCGCCTCTACGAGTTTGGCGTCGGGTGCAGCCAACTCTGATGAGAGTCTGAGTAGTTGCTCATACTCTTCGTGCGTGCAGAGATACCAATGCTTCGCTATGTCCCTCGCATTCCATGTTAGAGAGAAGGACTCGGTGTGCTTCTGCACGTCCCATGATATGCTGCCGTAGTCAGTAACGTTCGCGCCCGTAACGATAGCCATGTGGCCGTTGTGCTTGTTCACAAGTCTGAGTCCTGTGAAGACGTCAGAGTCCTTGCCTCTACGCACTATCTCCTGCATGACCACGCCTCTCTGTCCTTGCTTAAGAAGATGACGGTTCCGTATCGCAAGCGTCGCCGTCGTCTATCACTTCGGGTCGCACGCGGGACTTACTTTTAGATGAAATCTTCTCTCTCTCTTCTCTCTCTCTGTCGTCGTCAGAGGCATCGAAAAAAATCGTCACAAAAAAATCTCCAAGTTACTTTTAACCCCAAGAAACGCAGGCGGGAGCGAGCGAGGACAACTCCACTCGCCCCCATGCGTTACAAAAGTTTGTTGCCCCGACCCTGCGTTCAAGCAATCTTGTGGGCCTTCGTCAAGGCAGACGCCGCAGGGGAGAGGACTTGGGTTTTCGTTGTTGGGGTTGCGCCGCCCCATCACGTGCTGCCCGTTGCCCCTCGTCAGGGCAGGCGGCTCGTGGTTCCATAGGGACGACGACTTTCTCACAGTCAGATGAGGCTACGCCTTGCTCGTCGTGAGATTCTCCTTTCGGTTGTGATTTTGGAATGGGATAGGAAGTTACTTTTAGGCTCGGTTTGTTAGACTCACTCGCCTGCAAGTGGGACGGAGGCTGCCTCTTGTCGCGCTTCGATGACGCGCTCGTCAAGAATCTCCCACGCCTTGTTCTTGAGGCGTGCTGATGGCCCCATGATGGCCGACTCGACTCGCTGCTCGTTGATTGAGCCGTCCTTGTTGTGGACGTTGCGGTGGTCTAGGAAGTCCGTTATCGTGGTGAAGGCTTGGAAGGCGCTGTTGTTCATCTCGCCTACGTTGTTGCGCTCAAGAGCCTCGATTTCAATGAGGTCGTTGAGGGTGTTCTTGCCGCGTGTAGCGAGGCCGAAGGGGTTCTCGACAAGGTCAATCAACTCCGGGTCGGTCTTGAGGCCGAGGACTTCTATGTAGTATTCCGTCCGTGCGCCAATATCCATCTCGACTTCAAGCAACTCGGCGTTAGCCTGTGCGAATTGCTCCGAGAGGTTGTCTACGATGTTGAGGGCTTCGATGACCTTCTCCATCTTGCCGTGCATGAGGCTGCTGTGCCTGATAGACAAGTCCTTCGGGTTGACTCCCATCTTGCGGAGGAAGCCGTCAAGCATCGGGAATTGGTTGGAGCAGGCGAGGCGGACGGGTGAAGGCACTATCTTCATGCCGCTAGAGCCGTCGTGCGCGTTCATCAGGTAGAAGAAGGTCTGAATGGACTCTTCGTCGTTGCCGTTGCCGAAGGAGAACTCTTCGGGCAGTTGGAAACTCATCATCATCCGTGCGCCGCCGTGAGTCATGCCGACCCTGTCCCATAGGACGTCGCGGCCCTTAGCAATCTTCTCGCCAATCTCAGCCATCTCGCGGGGCTGGAATGGGACGAAGCCGGTAGATACGACTCCGAGCGTGGCGTGAGTGTCGGTTCGGCTGACTCTCCTGAATCGGGAGCCGTCCTTGACTGCTCCGCCGTTGTTGCTCCGGTAGATGGGTTCCAACTCTACGCGGAAGTCCATCCCGGCATTCTTTAGCACTTCGATTCCTGTTTCGCCGTCGGCAGACTTGCCGAAGGCGTCAAAGGCGGACAGGAGGTTCCGCAGTTCGGTGGGGGGGGTGTTGCTCATATTTTGTCCTCGTTAATCATGCTTATAACTATACCGTTTACTCATCGCAAGCGTCGTCGTCAGAGTTACTTTTGGCTTGAATCTCTGTGTGAAGGTCTGCGGCATCGTAGGTAATCCACTCGTCGTAGAGAGGGCCGCGTCTAACTTCACGCGGGAGCGAGGCGCAGTTGAGAGTTCCCTCGCCCACGCAATACTTTTGGTCTATCCATACTCCATTCGGGAAGTCGGTCATTTGGTCGCTCTTGAGAATCTTGAATTGGCCGTCAAGCAGAGGGCCGCCGCATTGGTAGCAGCCTTCTACGGCTCGCATCTCTCCGGTGGAGTTACTCATTGAGGTCACTCTCCAACATCAGTTTGATTCTCTCCATGTCGCTCTTGCCGTGATACTCTACGTTGTCCTCGGCTTCTTTGAGCCATGTCGTCAGGATAGTCGTCAGGTGGCTAATCTTGAATTGGATTCCGGGCTGCCGCTGGAAGTCTTCTATGCAGTCGCCGCAGTCAAGGCAGTCAAGGAGGATGCGCCACAGGTGGACGGCATTCTTCTTCTCCCGCAGGAGGCGGTCAGGCTCAGTTGGTATATCGGCAGGGGGCTGCTCGGTCATATCTCTCCGTCCTCGTCCATGCTTAAGAAGGTGTGTATCAGCAGTCGCAAGCGTCGCATATCACTCGTGCTGGATTCTGCGTCACGTCCTCCGGGTGAATCCTCTGAGCCTGCACCGCAGGCAGGGCAGTCCCGCAGGCGCAGAGTCCGTCTACGCCCCGGAGCATCGTCGCAACAGCCTTGCAGTCAAGCGAAATCGAAGCCCACTCGACGGTCACTCTGACGGGCTGTGCCTCGATGTTAGTCTTGGCTCTAATGTTCTTCCTCATGCTGTGCCTCGCGTGGGCGCATTGAATATTATGGGGGCTGGTGGTGAGTGTGTCGCAGCAATCTCGGTAGCCGTGCTTGAATCGTCCGTTGGCTTCTCCGGTGCGTGCCTTGCTCTCGCCGGTCTGCTTGCCTCCTGCTCTGCCTCGTGCAGCCGCTACCGGACACTTGCCGGTGTGGACTGCTCCGTTACACTTGAGGTATCGGCAGGGGAAGCCTGTCGCCATGTTACGCGGACGTAGTAGGAGTATATGAACCCACGCATTTTGGCCCTTATTGTTTTGTAACGGTGCGCCGCGCCGGTATCAGACGGGGTAGGAGTATATCAACTTGGCGAGTCGCGTCGCCGGAGTCCATACCGGACAGCATACGAGTATATCAACCTGTTGTGAGGTCGAAAAACACGTGTTTAGAGCGTTTATGAAGTGGGGGTAGTAGTTTGACCCCAAATCAACGCGCAACGGCCTTAGAACAGCACTCAGGCGATTTCACGCTTGCGATTCGTATTTGAAGAGTTGGATTCGGGACGTTTTGTAACGGGTTATTTTTCGCCTAATGTTTTGTAACCCCTATGGAAATGTTTTGTAACGGTGCGAAATCTGCTGTTGGTGAGTATTCTGCACTTAAATGTAACTCTTGCACTTAGTTTCATTCTAACACTAAGTAACCCCCGAAACACTTACTGCGTCTATCACACCTGCTGCGAAGTCTGCATTAGGTGAGTTTGGCTACACTTGATGCACTTTCTGCACCAAACGTTTTGTAACAGCGTTACAAAAATCGCAACGTTTTGTAACACCCTCTCTCAACGTTTTGTAACGGCACTCTCTCTCAACGTTTTGTAACGGCGCGGGCGCGAACGACATGGCGAATGTTACAAAACGTTTTGTAACGACGTCGGCGGGTTCATATAGTAGGAACGCGAGCGCGTAACATGAAAGAAACCGTGACCGAGTCCGCTTTCGTTAACGCCTTCGATGAGGCGAACCGAGCAAACAACTTCAGCCGCGCAGCGCGTCGGGCCATGTTTGAGTATTTTGAAGAGTATGAAGAGGACTGCGGGGTCGAAATGGATTTTGACGTCATAGCGATTTGCTGCGAGTGGAGCCATTACGACACCCTTCAAGAGTGCCTCGACCAATACGACAACATCAACACACTTGAAGACCTGCGCGACCATACGACGGTTATCAAGGTTACAGAGTGGAAGGTCGCCCCCGTCGAAGGGGTCGGATTCAATGTTTCGACGACACTCACCGAAGTAGACGCGGGGGTGGTCATTCAGGACTTTTGAGCCTAAAAGTTTTGTAACGCTCTTCCTCTCTGTCTGCTCTCTCTGACCGTTACAAGTTTTGTAACGCACGGCGCAACATAATGGACGTTACAAAACGTTTTGTAACGGCATAGGTGGGTTCATATAGTAGAGGCGCACAGGGTAGTTTGTAGGAGGAACAGGAACCGGCCCCCACTCGCAGAAGGGCAGCGCGACAGACAACAACCTACCCCACGCGGAACCCCACGAGAGGACGGCATCGGCTCGACGGAGCCGGGACGACCCTTGAAGACCGGGGCAACGTAGGAGGAAAGCCCGGCGTGCAGACCGGGTAGGGGCAGCACCCCTCGCGTTTTACAGCGCGGTGTCCTCCGAAGCCCACCGGCCCCGGTAGGGGGCGGAGGGTGGTGGGAACCACCGAGAGTTTTGTAACGCACTCTCTCTCTGCTCTCTGCTCTCTGAGCGTTACAAGTTTTGTAACGCGAGTAGGATATATGATGTTACAAAACGTTTTGTAACGCAGACGAGGGGTTCATATACTAGGAACAACAGGGTGGGGTATGAGCGAAGTGCGAGAATACGAGTTCGTGAAAAATGCAGATGCGCTGAAGAGCGCAAAGGTGCGACTGATGGTAGAGTTTTGTAACGACGCCGTCCGTCTAGCCGATGAAGGAAACTTCGTGAGGGCAGCGGCGTGCGTCCGCTGCGCCCGCGATTTGGTAAAGGACGTGGTAATCACAGACTGAGTTTTGTAACGAGGTTTTGTAACGAAGTTTTGTAACGAAGTTTTGTAACTCTCTCTCTCTGAGAGCGAGAGTTTTGTAACGCTCTCTCTCTCTGAAAGTTTTGTAACGGAACGCAATATATTCGATGTTACAAAACGTTTTGTAACGGGGCCGTTGGGTTCATATACTAGGAAGTGGAGCGAGATACAGAACGGAGTGACCCCCCCATGCCCCTTATCATAGACACCACCAACTGCGGCGACCTACCCCCTCAAGAACTAGAGTTTTGTAACGACCCACATGGCCTTGCCTTCCTCGGCATGGTGTGCGGGTTCGGCAGCATCCCTGCCGACCACGACACTCGACACCACCAGCGCGGGGGGTCGCACCCCTACCCCAAGTCCTTCTCGGTCAGCACCCTCATGGAGCGCATCGGCATGGCTCGCGCCGCGTGGGGCTGGACGTGGGTTCCAAGTTTTGTAACAGAGGACTTCCTACGCCGCGCTCGTGGGTGGGAGGCAAACATCAGTTTTGTAACGACCCCCCGGTTCCACGCCGGACTCATCAACGGACTCAAGCAGCAGGCACGCGACTTCGGTGGCGGATTGGAGGTTGACGAGTAGGCGTTACAGATTTTGTAACGCTCTCTCTCTGAACATTTTGTAACGGCTCTCTCTCTCTGAAAACGTTTTGTAACGGAAGTTTTGTAACGGCAATATATCACAGGTTACAAAACGTTTTGTAACAAAGAGCAATTGTTTATAGGGGGGCTTCATGCTGACGTAGCATGGACGCAGACGGGACACCCGCCTACCACGCAGACTTCGCTATCGAACACCTACCAGCAGCAGCACGCAAGATGGCGTCAGTCATCCGTGAGTGGCTCAATAGCCGCTTCACCTGCGACGATGAGGACGGTAACCCCCTATACCCTGCTCCTGCCCTCAACACCGCCCATTCAGGCTGCACGCTGTTCGCAGACACCTTCTCATTCGCCACAGGGGGCGGCGACAGGGGGTTCAGCAGCCACGAGTGCGAGGCTGACCTATTCCTCGTGTTCGACGGCGGTATACTGTATGACCTCATATCCCCGGAGGGCGACGCCGAATACATGGGCGGCGGCTGGAATTGGCCCCTACAACAATTCATCGAATCGAGAGGATGGGAGATGGAGGACGTCACGTCCTACTGCATCAGCATCAGGAGGGACTCTTGAGCGTTACAGATTTTGTAACGATTTGCAAACTTTTGTAACGCTCTCTCTCTAAGTTTTGTAACACTCTCTCTCTCTACGTTTTGTAACGGACGATGAAAGTTTTGTAACGCAACATATCAAACGTTACAATAAGTTTTGTAACGGATAGGGAGGGTTCATATACCCCGACGACTAGCACACCACATGGAGATAGTCACCCCCAAGAGAATTGAGAAGACAACCCGCCGCTGGATAGACGTGCAGCGGTTGGACGAGAATGGACGCAGCACCGGAGCCGGATGGTCATTCAACCTGACGCAAGACGACGACCTAGTGTGCCTGATTGAAGCCGAGTCCGGCGACGGCGCGATGGGGCCAGCCGGATGGGACAACCTGTGCATGACCCTGATGCCCGACGACCACAACCGCCGCCCTGAGTGGGCCAGCCCTGCCCCGATGGGGCCGACCCGCATCGTCGTGGAGGAACACACCAGCACCTTCACCGTGAGCGCAGTAGGCAAGTGCGACTGCGGACGCAGCGTCCGCCTGTCCCACTTCACCAACGCCTGCGCCTGTGGGCGCGACTACGATTACAGCGGCTCGCTGCTCGCACCGCGCTCCCAATGGGGCGAGGACACCGGGGAGCATTGGAGCGAGTGCATGGGGATTGCGATAGACAACCCCGACCCGATGGACGACCCCGACTTCGACTTCGGTGAGCCTTGAGTTTTGTAACGGAGAGCAGGGGCGTTTTGTAACGCTCCTGTTCTCCCCGAACACGTTTTGTAACACGTTTTGTAACGAACAGGAGAGTTTTGTAACGGGCGAGAGGAAGGTTTTGTAACGCGCCGCTGCGCGGCGCGGACGTTTTGTAACGCGCCCCTGCGGGGCGCGAAAGTTTTGTAACGCCCGCCTTCGGCGGGCCTCTCTCCGCCTTCGGCGGAGAACAAAGTTTTGTAACGCCTCTCTAACGTTTTGTAACGATTACAAACGTTTTGTAACGAATATGAACGTTTTGTAACAGGGTCGTGGGGTTCATATAGGGGGGTCGAGATGGAGTAGCATGGACGAGAACACCCTACAAGGAGAAATGCACGAAACTTTTGTAACCCCCGGCGTCGCTGACCTACGCGATTCGGACGGTTGCGATTGGATAGTATACCACCGAACGCAGCCGACCTTCATGGAGGCTGATGGCGGCTTCATCAACATGGATGACTTCACCGAGATATGCGAAGTCCGATTCGTGAAGAATGCAGACGCCGACACAGACGCTCAGATGGATTGCCTGTTCCGCATCACCAACAGCGTAGATGAGGCTTGGAACATCGAGTTCGTCAAGCCGGAGTATCACGACCGATTTGTGATGACGCTGGTTCCAGACGTTCAATACCGCAGCACATCGGTTGGCGACCTGTTCTTCAACGGCAACTCTCGGAAGACCTACGAGGTCGCTGGCTGTGGATTCAACGAGGTCGAGGCCAGCGAGTAGTTTTGTAACAGAGGGCAGAGAGTTTTGTAACTCTCTGCTCTCTCTACGTTTTGTAACTCTCTCTGAACGTTTTGTAACGGAGCAAACGTTTTGTAACGGCTTCAAACGTTTTGTAACACTAACGTTTTGTAACGCAGAAAAGCAAGAGTTCATAAGGGAGGAACATGATATTGATACGGAGGTAAGGTAATGGACGACTGTAAGAAATGTGACCGTAGGGTCGGACGAATCCACGAGTGCAGCCGATGCTGCGGCGTGGAAATGGCCGACTGCTGCACCCACGTAGCAGACACGCTACGCTGGTGCGAGTGCGACCCATTTGAGGGAATGTAGCACAGCACGACGACGTAACCGGCGCGGGGGGGTGGACGCCCCGCGTCGGCCCCGTTTTGTAACAGAGAAGTTTTGTAACGCTCTCTCTCTCTCTCTCCGCCTCCGGCGGGGGGCGAACGTTTTGTAACAGAGAGCAAACGTTTTGTAACAGGCTCGGAACGTTTTGTAACGGAGTCGTGGGGTTCATAAGGGAGGCCGGGTATGAAAAATTGTAATAGGAGGAAGATACGAATGGACATAACAGACTTTGCAAGCCCTGACGGGCTTGGACTATGTGCGAGCATGGCTACTATGGACGCGGACGGTAACCCGGACGAAGAAGTAGTGCTGTCGCAGCAGTTCAATGATGGTGTGCTTGGTGTTCGCAAGGCCGTTGATATGGTCGTCGAAGCGAGCGCAGCAGGCGGAACAATACCATACCGCTACGGACTGATACTGACGATGGTAGAAGCAGAAGTTCGTTGGGGCGCGGGAACCAACGATATGCGAGTGACCGGCAAGAACGGCGGCGCGATAACCAGCATCAAGCGTGAGTTGGGAATGAGGCGGCAGATGCCTCGCCGCTTCGCTGCTGTCGTTTTGGAAGGCGTGCTGAACTTGGCGCGACTCCAAATCCGTCACAACGCCATGCAGACCGATGACTTGCCTGACGAGGGTTAGGTTTTGTAACGGGGTGTTACACGTAAGCCCCCGCCGGGGAAATCTCCGGTGGGGGTGGGTTTTGTAACGCCTTCTCTCTCTAAGGTTTTGTAACGGCTCTCTCTCTCTGTAAGTTTTGTAACACCAACGTTTTGTAACGCCAACGTTTTGTAACAGCAACGTTTTGTAACGGCCCCCAACGTTTTGTAACAGAAGCCACAGGTTCATATACCCCCATAGGGTCAGCGTATTATGAGGAAGAAGCAGAGAAAGGCTATCCGTAGCCTATCAGAAGCACTACAAGTGCTAGTTGAGGACGAACTAGAGGCATATCACGAGGTAATCAAGATGTGGAAAGGGCAGGCCGAGCGAGCAATTGACTTTCACTTAGACTACATCGAGGGTTCAGGGGCATCGGCTGTTGACTTCCTGAACTACGTAGAAAAGGGGGTCAAAAATGATGAGTAGCATTCCATGTTTTGTAACGTATTGGGCGCTTCGTGATTTGGCTGACCAATTCCGTGAGGTAGGTTTTGTAACGCTCGCGCTGCCGCCACCGGCAGCACATTTTGTAACACACGAGGCCCAAATACAGGAGGTAGTCAGTAGTTTTGTAACATAGGATTCGCGGGTCACGTCCATGAGTGGCGTTGCACCAGCAAAGTCCTGCCGAGAGAGTTTTGTAACGTCACGACCCGCGAGTTGTGTCTTGTTTCCATGCTCTCTCGGTAGGCACACCGACAATATATCTCCTGTTACAAATCTCTCTCTAAGGTTTTGTAACGCTAACGTTTTGTAACGAACGTTTTGTAACGGGTAGAAACGTTTTGTAACGGGAGCCACAGGTTCATATAGGACGGCCAAGATGACTAACTATGAGCAAGAAGGACGACCCTCGGTCATGGCGCTTCCGCCGCAGAGGTAAGGGTAGAACAGGGAATATCAGAATGCCGGGACAGACACCCGTTGAGGGGTCAGACGAGTGGGTGAAGCACACTCAGAGAGTCCTCGCACGTGGAGGGTTGATGCCCTTCGACGGCGCACTACCGCAGGAGGCACTCAAGGCATGGATGGAGAAGACGGGCGATTCCTTCACCTTCCAAATGGGACGCACCCCCGCTAACGAAGAGCAGATGGGGCAGACGTTCAGCATGAAATCCATCATCGAAACGGGTCGGCTAATCATGGCCTTCATCCTCAGTCGGGTCATGGCTACTTGGGAGAAAGACGACTACCACCCCGATGCTGCGCCGCACGTGTGCATAGTCAAGGTAGACATTTCGTGGAGTGAGATAGACGATGCTTGAGCGTTTTGTAACGCTCTCTCTCTCGCGCCTTCGGCGCGAGTCCAGAAACAACATTACTCACGTTACAAATCTCTCTACGTTTTGTAACGTTCTCTCTCTAACGTTTTGTAACACTAACGTTTTGTAACGGTGGAAGGTGGTAGTAAACGTTTTGTAACGGAGCCGTGTGGTTCATAAGGGGCGGCGTATAGGGTGTATCATGGAACCAACCCAAGCAGCACGCGGCAGGATGCCTACGAAGGACGACATACCCGAAGACGAGAAGAACGAGTGGGGCTACCCTCTCGCTTCGCTTTGGAGGTTCGTCGGATTCGTCAAGGGCGCAGGTCGCTACGAGAGCATGAAGCCAATCGAGCAAGACGAGTAATCGTTTTGTAACGCAAGGGCGGGTCGGTGCTGCAACACCGGCTCGCCCACCACGTTTTGTAACGCTCTCTCTCTCTCAAGTTTTGTAACGTTCTCTCTCTAACGTTTTGTAACGCGCTCTCTCTCTAACGTTTTGTAACGCCCCAACGTTTTGTAACGGGCAGGCTAAAAACGTTTTGTAACGGGAGATATATTGTCGAAAAAAACGCGAGCCTCGCGGCTGGTAGCCCACCCCCGCCCCCCTGAGTCGAGAGGCGGGGGCTTACGTAATCCCCATGTTCCCCATGTCGTTACAAAACGTGCCTACTCAATCAGAGCAGGTCGTTTGCAATCCATGCGCCAGCCACAAAAGTCGAGTCCGCAGGGGCTTCAGTCCCAATCAGGTTCAACTCAGGGTAGGCTCCGTCACTAATCAGCGGCTCAGGGTCGTGGCTCCATAGCATCTGCATCACGCGGTTCAGAGCAGCGTCATCCGCGAGCAGTTGGGACCATACAGCCCCAACGTTCGCATCTACGCTTCGGGACGCGAGGAAGAGTGCTTTCACAGCCTCCCTCATACTCGTCCCTGACCCTGTGCCGGTGTGCCTGCGCTGGTAGTCCACGAACCAAGCAACCAACTGCTCGGTGTTCATGTCGTGTGTTTCCATATCACATACCTCCGTTACAAAACATTCATTCTTGCCCTTCTTCTTCCACAGGGTCAGGGTCAACCCTCTCGATTATCTCAACAGTCATCGCGTCGGCTCCACAGGTGAGGCACGCGCACCGGGTCGCTTTAACCCATGCGCCGCCACGACCCGCGTAGGTATCGAAGGTGAATCCCTCCGTTACAAAACGCTCTTCGTCACTCATGGCCTCACCACCAAGAACCGCCCACAAATCCGGCAAGACCGGACTATCGGGACGCGGTGCAAGTCGCCCTTCTTTATCGTGAATGGGTGACGCTTCACCCTTCTCGCATTGGCGAAGTTGCATCCATTCTCATCGCAGGTAGCCCTAGCCATCAATCTCACCCCCTATGGCGACTCCGAGGCAGAAGCCATCGAAGCCCACCCATGTAGGCATGACGAATCTCATCCCATCGGGAACGTCCGTTACAAAACATCTGAACCCGGTGTGCGGCTGCGGGAGTTGGTAGACAACCGTTACAAAACTCTCGCTCAAGACCACACCCCCCAAACTCCTGTGACCTCTCGGTCGTCGTTGCTCCCCATCGGGGCCGTATCAACCACAACTCTGCCGTGCGTGTCGGTAGCGTGGATATGGGCCGTGTGGGTCTTGTCGCCTTCGTAGATGTGGCGGGTCGTGAAGACCCACGCATCAGGAACGCGCCCCTCGTGGTGGGCCTGCGCCCGGTTGAGGATGCTGTCTAGCCTGTTACAAAACTCCTGCACCGTGTAGGGCTTCTTGCGGATGAGGCTCGTGCGCTGCCTGATGGTGTGGCCGCCCTTCCTCATCGCTCTGATGAAGTCCTTCATGGAGTGCATGAAGTGCAGCAGGTGTCTGATGCCGAAGTAGGTTGCCGTTGCGTCTAGGCACGGCGACCCCCTCATGTCGTGGTCCCAATACTCGATTGCTAGGTCTATCGTCCTGCGCTCTCGGCTCGGCGTTAGCGGTATGCCGACGTGGGGCCGGTCTGCGACCGAGCCAATCTTCTCGTTGGTTCTGCCGCCGTCCTTCCCCTCCGGGGTCGCCTTCGGCTTCACCGGGATGCCGGCTGGCCGGCCTTCCTCTTCGCTTCGCTTGCTCATCTTCTCACCTCCGTTACAAAACCTTTCGGCGTGGTTGGGAGGGCCGGTTTCCCGACCCCCCCGTTCCCGCCTACTCCGTTACCTCCCTGATTCCCATGTTTGGGCCGCGTCCCTGAATGGTGATGCCCCACTCGCGGGCTGCGGCTGCCTGCTCCCTGTGGAAGGCCACAGGGAGGAAGGTCGTCCTCTCGCCGTCGGTCAGAGCGACCAGCCCGAAGGCCTGCTTCCTCCATGTCGGGGGTGCGCCTGACTCCCACCGGGCGAAGATGGCCCACGCCTCGGCGTTCAGGCCGGCCTTGTCGCTGCCGGCTCTGCGGGTTAGGGTGCGCTGGCTGATGGTGGGGTTGCCGTTCTCGTCGAAGACCACGTGGTAGAAGGCCTTCACTTTCGGCTCGTAGCGGTTGGCTACGTCCTCACGGACTCCGACCTCGCCTCCCTCCGGGCTGCACTCGCCGCAGCGTCCGCAGGTGAAGGTGACCGGGTGTAGCCAGCCTCCGCAGCCGTCCACCGGGCAGGCCTGCGCCTCCTTCGTGGTCAACTCTAGGTCGGTGTAGGTGGTCTGCCGGTCGGTGGTGCGCTCGACCACTCCGTCACCGGTGACCTCTCGGTAGACACGGCCTCCCTCGCCGTCGCTGCCGGTGCTGTCGTAGACAGACCGGGCGAAGTGGCTGTCTACGAGGGCGACGTTCAGGTCGCCGGCGTAGGCCACGTCCTCGATGCTGCCGTCGGTGTAGACGAGGCGCAGCATCTCGCGCTCTGCTCGACCGGCCCAACCTCGGACGGTCTTGCAGTCTGGAAGGTCGGCCCGTAGGCCGGTCCGCTCTCCGAGAGCAGCCCTCCACTCTGCGGGTGCGCCGGCCGCGGCCAACGCTACCTCGCAGGCAATCGTTCTTACTTCAACTCCTAGTGCTACTGATGTAGACATGGTCTACAATGGGGCTTCCCCCCCTTAAACCCCCGCAATCGAGAAATCACGAAAAACGCTCTACTGCGGCGCTTCCAAAACTGCACCGCCTATCTCTATATGTAATGCCTACCCCCTCAAACGATTTTCAATATTTTTTTTCAAATTATGGAAATGGCCCCCAATGGGAAGCCCCATTATTTAGGAACATACAGAGGCATCGGCTACACCACTTATCAGGCGGCCCCTTCCTAAAATCACAGCAAGGTTTCATGGAATCAGTTTTTCGGTATCTATGACGCGATACTGCTTAGGTTGAGTCGCCAACTTTCTTTTAGACTCAATAATCTTGTCCCTCTCATAAATCCGAAGTATAGCAGCAACGCTGTGAGTATTGAGTTGAGTCCAATAGGAAGAGATGAAGTTATTGGCCTTGTGAGCAATTTCGTCGGCAGTAAGCCACTCATTACCTTCATTCAGAAGAATCTTTTCAATAGCCTCCTTGTAGACAACGCGACGCTTTTTAGGCCCATGTCTACGCACAGATGGGTCTTGCCGATTGAACTTCTTGAGTCGTTGCTCTCTACTCGGCATCAATCAACCCTCCGTATCACTTTACCACCAATACCCGAAGAGTCAGACCGTTGAGGGCGTGTAGAACCACCAACCCATTCGCCTTTGTTCATCGTTTTCATAATTACAGGAGATGCGGGAGTCTTATAACTGAATTGGTCAAGTGCATGAGCCAAAGCCATAGCACAGTCGTTATGACGAGCCAAATCTTCGATTAAACCGTCCCTCCAAGCATGATGCTCTAGTTCCTCCAAGAGAATATTCATGGTTTTCCTCGTGAAATCATCACCATAAGGAAAACAGACCAATTCGCGCTCAAACCACACGCGCATTCGATTAAGAAGTCCTTGCTTCATCGTCCTATTACTCACTTTACTCTCACGGTAGTCAATACCGGCATTTTTCTGAGTCAATAGGCTCTCATACAGTTGTTGGAAGCCCACCGACTCAACAGCGAAGGCAGGAGTCCCGTATCGCTTATTCCAATCAATCATCATGTCGGCTTGACGAGAAGGAGGGAAGTCATTTCGTCGCCAAATATTGCAGAGATGAATATATCCATCAGAATCTTGCCTCAAACAAACCATGACGCTGTAATCTTGACCCAAACCATGAGAAGGGTCGAAACCTATCGCATACTTATCGTTGGTTAACTTCTCATTTTCAAAGACCGCGTCCATATTGAGATTTCTACGAGTCAGATTACGTGGATAAACAGCCGCTTCATCATCAACCACTTTACACAGATATTCCTGCACAAACGCCAACTCTCCCATCGCCTGCTTTTGCTCTAAAAGAAACTTGATGGGTCTAAACTCAGGCCAAAGTGCTTCCGGTTTTATATCGGGATTTGATTTGTATTCATCCCAATTAGGAATACTCGACCATACGCCTGATTTCCAAGCCTCATTCTGTAACATCTCGCTATGGTATAGGTCTACCATACTCATCGGTGTGCCGACGACATATATGGAAGTGCCGGGACTAAGCATAGGAGTGACCTTCTTTCGGAACCAATGCCGAATATTCGTCCAATCCATATCGCCCATATCGTCGAGAACGTCATCAAAGGCAATACAAGCGGGATGCTCCCCACGAATAGCGGCCCCAACCGAAGTAGCACGAATCCATGCCCCGTTATTGAAATGTAACTCAAGTTTGTTGCCTCTCTTCGTATTGAGATACTTGCTGAGTTGAGGGTGACGCTTCATATCTTCCCTAATTTCCTCCAAACGTCGCATAGCCAAGTCCTTGCTTGCTGAAAAGAGCCAACAGGTGAAGGGTTTGTTGCGCCACTTCTCAAAAAGAGCAGAATGAAGTAGTTTTACCCGCAGAGTAGTAGATTTGCTGTGGTCACGTGGAGCAATTACGCAAACACGGTGAACGGAGGAATCATCACGCGCCCCATACATCTCCATCCATTCGCCAATATGCTCCCCCCACGTATAACCAAGCCATCGGTAGAAATATTGCACATCAGTCCGACTACGAGCCATCGCAAAATCGGTATTGAAACTACTCATTAGGAATCACCGGAGCAAATAGGTTACCAATCAACCCTAAGTCCTTGTCGAGAAGATGGGCGCAAATCCCCGGTCTTGAATCAGTATATCCCTTACTGAACGTCCATCTATCATTTCCCGCTAAACTCGGTAATTGAACAACAGTCGTTCCGCCCTTCTCAGTTAACTTCATGTGGTGCAGGTGTCCGTGAAACCAAGTATGGTGTTCGCAATCACCCCAAGCCTTTCGTTCCTCAGTAGCCATGAGAAGAGGCAAATCATTACCTTTGACCCCATCACCATGCGTAAACCCAAGTAGATTGTTACCCCACGTGAGATATTGACGTATCATTGGGTTGCATATTACTTTTACATCATCAGTATTCTCGTAAACCGCACTAAGATACATCATCAAGGCTAAAGCCATGTGTCTATCGTGATTACCGCGCATAAAAACCACTTCAACAGAAGAAACCTTTCTCAGCAACTCAATATGCTCTCTAGCCAATAGGCAACCATCCATGAAGATTTGAGTTGGAGTCGTAGACATATCCTGTAACGTCCCTTTCGTTGTAGAACCTTGTGGATTATCAACATGGAACCAATCAGAACCCGTAGCAAGGAAAATCTTCTCAGGACGGCCCGGAAGTCGGGAAATTAGGTTCTTAGTCCTATCAAGAAGCCTCAATCGGGCTTCTTCGGTATCATATTCGTTGCCGGTTTCGTCTATCCAGCACTTTTCACCGAAATGCAGGTCGGTAGGAGAGATTACTACCGCGAATGGCTCTGCTTTCGCCATTTTCAGTTTTCCGACACTTTTAGGAGCAAGATTCTGCGTTTTGAGCGCATCTCTGAAGTCATTCAGCAGATGAGCGTCAAGAAGTCGCATTTTGTCGGCATCTTTCGATATTTCACGCCAATATTCTCGATTGGCCTTTTCCAAGACTATATTCCGCTTGGTATCTACGATTTCTTGGATAAGGTCTTGCTCTGTCCGACTTTGAACCTCTTCATCGGTGTGAATATCCATTTGGTGATTCCATCGGTTAATTTTGACGTATTCGTAAACCCATGCTTCGGGAAAACCAAACTCACGGCTCATTTCCCTCATACTGAGATTAGAGCCATCTTTGGAGTATGCTCTTCTCATTTCCCTATGTGTATCGCCACTAACAGCAATCATTTCATTCGCATTATCCAACATAGTCAGATAGACGTCATTCGACTTGTCGTAGTAAACACGTATACGCGAGGGAGTTGTTTCGCTGTATTCATCAGGAGGGATTTGGAAGATATTCTCCTTGTCCTCCATTTTCCATCTACTGATAGCAGCACGCCAACCACTAACGCTTCGCCTCGGCTCAATTTCATGCAAAAATCGAGCAAAGTCCATTTCGCTCGCAAATGCTCGTTCTTGAGCAAACTTCTCAATCAAGTCTTGTCCGCCGACAAACTTGGTGCGGCCCGTATAGCCACCAGCGACAGGTTCCGCCCCCATTGAACAAGATGAGCAACAGGTGGCTTATAATCATTCTTTCTTTTCGTAATTTTGATAGGTCGAAAAATAATTAAATCGGCATACTGCGAGGAAGTGAAGCAATTCCTTTATTCCTTCAAAGAGGCTATTTTGGCGACGCCCCCCTCCTGTTCTTAGAGTAGGTATGAATTACTAAGCATATTCTATTATCTACGTCTTTGAAGGAATAAAGGAATTGGGGTATAGGGGAGCAGTCACACGGTTAATTCTTTCTCAAAATTGCTGAAAAAACCAAAATAATGCGAAAAACAGCCGAAAGTTGATAAGGCACTTGTTTTAAGGGATAATCATGGTAGAAGGGCCGAAATGGTATCAGTTTTGGAGAAGCGAACCAAAGAGGCAGACCGCAAGCGGTAGAATCCCTACAAACAAGAGTTTTCGCGCTGTTGCGGGTATTCCTGACGTCATGCGAGATACAGAGAGGTTACAGAGTGATAGTAACTACGACAACGAGTTTGATATGTATGACTTGATGTTGAAACTCGACCCTGAATTGAACGGGGCTGTTCGTGCGGTATCGCTCACAGCCAATAACTACGAAGTAAACTACGAGAAGGGGAAGAACGCCCAAATCAGAGATGCTATACGTGAATTGGTAGAAGAGCGCATTGATTTCGATGATATTCTCATCAACGCCATGAGAAACATGATGGTGTATGGGAACGATGTAAACAAAATAGTCGGAAAGGCAGGAATCGGTATTACTGACTTGCAGAACCTTCCCGTCAAACAAATTACCATTGTAGACGAAAGGGGCGGGATAGATTCGATTTTCGACGCAACAGAGGATAATCCCATAACGAGAGCCACCAAATACCTTCTAAGGGAAATGAAACTCAACGCTAAGGAAATCCCTTCTAACGAGATTCTGCATATCAAGATTGATTACCGCAGCAATTGGTTCGTGGATAACAGAGGACGTAAAACTTACGGTATTTGGGGTGCTTCTCGATTCTCGGCCCTAAAGCAAGCCATACGCATGAAGTATAACTCGATGAATAACCGGCTGTCGCTTGAGGACTCAATGACCAAGCAATTCATTACGATTAACAAGGAGGCGATTGAGCATATTCAAGACCCCGCAGAACAGAATGAACGACTAACTCACATTATGGACGAGGTAATCTCGCTCTTTGAAGGTCTACGAGGCGACCAAATCCCCGTCCTTCCCCATTACGTAGAATTGCATCATGTAGACTTGGAAAACTCCCTGCCTAACAGTAGCGACTTTTTAGACGCAATAAACGCAGATATTGCGGCTGTGCTTCAAGTGCCGCGTGTGGCCGCAGGACAGGAGCGCGGAAGCACCTTCGCTGCGACTTTCAATGCTAATCTATGGGCTGTTCAAGCGATTAGTCGAATGCACAAGATTCTTGGAGAAGCCTGCATAGCCCTTTTCGGCATTCACTTGGATTTACTCAATATTCCATACCGCAGACAAGATTTGCCGGTAATTCGATTTGACGCGATGGATAGCGAAACCCCATTGAATGTTATGCAGAGAGCAGTATTGGGTTACAGTAACGGTATCTTAACCCTAAATCAAACTCTTGATATGTTGAATCTACCCCTTGAAGCAGATGGAGATGAAAGGAAGGACTTAGAGCCTGCAAACGTTGGCGAAACACCTTTGGAAAACTCTCAGCCCGGAAACGAAGATTATGATGGAAATGTTGACTAATCACCCCGACGCTATCAGCATGAATAAGGGTGTCTAGCAAGAAAAAAGTTGCAATCGGGATAGTAGCACTACTCATGTGCGCTTCGATTGGGGTCACCGGCATTTTCTTGGATGCCTCTTTCTGTGAAGTCCGTGAGAACACCATAGTAACGAATAAAGGCACGAACAACATTGTCTTTGTGCTAATTGTAACTACCAACGACACCCGCGATTCGTGGTTGTATGTTACCCCAAGTATCTACGAGCAGTATGCGATAAACGAAACCTACGGTGAAACTATCTGTAAGAATCGCTTCGTTGCAAACGCGGAAATTATCTCAGACTCCCTCAACTTTGAAGAAACACTCGCGCCATGACTAAGATATGAGCGCGAGCGATGCAACACACTCACATGAGGTAACTCCCTCTCATCCCCATAGGCATGATGAGCCAAGCATCATTTCTGAATTGAATGACCGCTTTACTGAGTTAAGGTCGCTTATAATCACAATAGGCTCTATTCTTGCTCTATTGATGACCGGCCTTCATCAGAGTGGTATTGATTTCGGTATCGCTTGGTTGGGGGCAGAGGACGATGACCCCGACATAACTCCACATTCTTGTGAAGAGTCGTGGAGTCTAAACGTGAATCACTACGTTATTGAGTATGACGCTTTATTCAATGTTGAGTTACAAGACGATAATTTCTGTAATACCGCACACACTATTGAATATCACATCATATTGGACGGAGAGGAACGAAGTGGAGTAAGCCCCGCATTCCGTAATCAGTATTTCTTTGCGGAGAGATTTCATAATTTGAGCGAAGGAACGCATCACGCCTTTATTGAGGTTGAAAACGGAACCATAGACCTATTTGAGAACGTGGTCATTGATTTCGATTTTGATGAAGGGGAGCAGGAACAAGCGATATATGGCTGCACAGACCCCGTAGCCCTTAACTACAACGAAACCGCTACTCACGATGATGGCTCTTGTGAATATGAGCAAGAGGAAGAGGAAGTCACAGAGGATTGCGATGCCTTCTTCTACTCGGTCAATTCTCGTTGGTATACCAACAACACTACGAATAACAGCAAACTGTTGAATGACTTCGATGTTGATTTCAGTTGTATGGCGAATGTTACAGTTACCGTAACAATTGACGTCTACATCAATAATACGACAACAACGTCCCAACTACGTCTTCTCTACAATGGTTCATCCACCTACGACACATACCACTACGATTGGGATTATCACTACATTGATTTCTTCAACGTTACGCGAGAGGATTATCTCAGTATACAATTCAGAGTATACTACGGAGCCGTATTGAATGACGAGAAATGGTATTGGTTGGAGGGCTAATGCGCGAGGCGACAGCCGTTACTCTTCTACTCCTTTTACTCATCGGAAGCAGTAGTAGCGGCTTTTTCTCCCCTCATAACCCGGTTATGACGTGTTACGATACTCAAGGAGAGGTTATAGCAAAGGAAAACGATAATGGAATGTTCATTCTCTACGTTTCATTGGATTATCAAGACGATAAGAAGGGGTATAGGGTATTCGTTGGGCCTGAAACCTACGAAGAATATGAGGTTGGTTACGTGTATACTGATACCACTTGCGATATTGAGGACTATGCTGCGATACAGGACGTAATCAATGAGTTACTGACGTGGGGCATCATAGAGGGTATATCGTAGGATTCTTAAGACACTATGTATGCTACATATACCATGTCGTGTGGATGCGAGGGCAGTTGTTGCGACGAAATCCAAGTAACAGAAGTAATCGCAGAAGCCCCACGCAAAGATAAGCGGAAGAAGCGAAAGCGGAAATACGCAACTCAGGTTTGCGCTCCTGATGAGAAGTTGATTGATGGAGAGTGCCGCAAGATAGCAGTTACTATTGACCTTGATATAGATTCAGCACTAAGCGTCGTTGAAGCAACGACAGGGAAGACGATTATAGAGATACGAGGCATAGCATTCCATGATGGTTTGAATAAGAATGGTTGGGCTGTGACTGAGGAAGGAGCGCGAAATGTCGCACGGCAGATGCAGGGGGCCGACTTAACTCTCAATCATCCTGATGCTATCGAAGGGGGTGCAGGTTTTGACCGTAATATGGATGGTGGGGTGAATAAAGCAATAGTTGGCTTCATTCATGGTGCTTCCTTTCATCCTAAAACTGATGGGGGTTACGAAGTCAGATACATCGCGCACGTAATGAGGCCTGAACTGTTTGAGGCTCTTGAGTCCGGTTTGTGGCTTCGCTCTGACTATGGAGTTTCGATTGGAGGCTCAGGAGTTCCTATACAGGCCGATGAAGATGGAATCATCTTCGGAGAAGATTTCACATTCGACCATTTGGCGATTGTGCATCGGCCTGCGTATGAAAAGGCGAACATAGAATCAGTTGAGAGGCTTGAAAATCCTATTATCGAGGCAACCTTGATAAGTCATTCGGATTCTTCCGAGATTAACAACTGTGAGAAGGTGACCGCTATGGCCGATGAAATAGTAACTGAGATTCCCGACAACACAGACGAAATCGAAGACCTCAAAGCGCAACTCGTAATGAGTCAGGCTCAAGTGAAGGAGTTTACTGACGCCGAGGCTGCACGAGAGGAAGAGGCACGCTCCACCCTTGTTGAGAGAGCAACCGAATTGGGTATGTCCGGTCACGAAGACCTCAAGACAGACACAATCGAGAACCTAATCTCTTCTTGGGAAGAGGCTCATCCTACCGAAGAGCCTGTCGTAATGGAGCCTGTTGACGATTTGACTGACGATTCCACACCAATAGTCGCTTCCGAGGGAGAGCAGCGAGTAGTCGCTAACTTCCTCAACGGCGTAATGGTTACCTCAGATGAGCAAATCTACGCTCGCTGCTGGAACGCATGGGCTAAGGCATGGAACGGCACACTCGCTCAAGACGAGGGCGACCAGCGTGCGCCGATGTTTGAAGAGATTAAGGAGTTGATTTGATATGGTAAACTTTGCAGACCCAATACACGGCCTGATGATTGACGACAAGATTGTTAAGGGCGCAGGCAAGATTATAACCCACGACGGAACAAACAACTTGCTTGATTTGACCGCCGTTGGTGAAGTCGCAATAGGGATTTCAGCAGGCGAGTCCGAGAGGGCCGCAGGCGGAACAATGGATATTACCGCCGCTAAGGTGTCTTTCTACCCTCTAGGTGGTGTTCTTCAAGTGCAGTCGGCGGCTTCGCAGACATGGACTACCGGACTAACGGTCTATGCCGGAAACGACGGTCTTGCAGTAACTTCAAGCGGTTCTTCCGCAAAGAAAATCGGACTATATGTCGGAACAGGAGAAGTAACAACTGCTCTTGTAGACTCAGGAGCAGGTGATGGCCTAACTAACGCAGGCGTAACCGGCACAGCAACAACTGAGGGTAACATGATTACAGTTATGACCGCAGGAGCGTCAGTAGCATAAGGAGGAAGTTAGTATGAGCAGAACACTAGAAGAGATTTTGAACGTAGACGCAGCCGCAGGCCCATTTTCAACGGGTGACGCTGTTATCGAGCAGACACTCCGCGATTTCATTCAACTACAATCTACAACCATAGCCGTTGGGACAAACGTTGTTGGGGTTCGCTCGGTTTCTTGGATGGATTTCAAGTGGTATACCGGCGTGAACGGGACTTTCTCATACCCCCTCGATGATAACGCCATCGTAGACCCTACGAAGGTTGGAACCGAGAACTACACGACCAAACTCTTCAAGGGTCAGGGCCGTGTGACTTTCCTCGACTCAGTCCGCCTACGCGGAGAGTCATGGGAGAACATTGACCGACAGCAGTTGGGAATTATTCGCGCTCGTGCAGACAAGATTGACTCCGAGATTCTATCGGCTCTTGCAGCCGGTGCAGGACAGACTCAGGCTGCTACTACAACCTTTGGGTCTGCTGGTGCTGATGAAGAGGGCGACCTCCTTGCCGCTATGGACTTAATCTTCGCTAACGCAAGAGTTTCGGGCGACGAGCCAATGGCTCTTATCCTTCCAGCAGGCAAGAGAAGCGCCATGCTGAATACTCAACTCTTCGGCAACGTGGTTGAGTCACTACAAGACCACATGGGACGTATCGCAAACTTGAGAGTCTACTACTCAAGGGATTCGACTGTTGCAAGTGACGCACTTCTGCTAATACCGGGTGCTGAAACCGCAGAGTTCTTCCAATACAACGGGGAGGGCTTTATGGAAACAGAGTTGACGAGGCTTCCCGGCGTTGGTTACGATTGGCTTCTGACCTCTTTCTTTGGGTCGGTTATCCACGAACACCAAGATGGCGCGGCTTCGGGCAAGAATAACCGGATTTGCAAGATTACCGGGGTTGCGTGAGATAACTGATTGAAAGGAGGAAGTGAAATGTCGGCACAGAATAACCGGAACCGCAAGTTACAAGACTTGATTGGTAATACGCATTTGGCTCCGCACAACGAGAAGACTCAGGTTTTCATGTATGACTTCACCACACAAGGCGGTGCAGCAGGCGCAATTACTATGACCAATGCAGAGGGAAAGGCTTCTACTCTTCCTGATAACGCAATAATCACAAGGGCTACATGGGACGTAGTAACTCCCCTTGCTTCGGGTGGTTCTGCTACTGTCGCTCTCGGTGTCGCTACTGATGGGGCTGCTATAATCAAGGCTGCAACTGCTTTCGATAACGCGGCTTATGTTGCCGCAACACAAGTTGGTGGCCTTGTTGCCTCCAAGAAACTAACGGCTGCACGAGCCGTTCTCCTTACAATCGCTACTGCGGCTCTAACAGCCGGAAAGATGTATCTCTACATCACTTACGTTGAAGGATATTGATTTAGATGGCCGACGATGGCTGGACTGAGCCTGACGGCACAGAGTATGTTCTCCGTGAAGACGGAAATTACGATGTAATCCCTCCAAAGAAGGCTCCAAAGAAGAAGAGTGCGGCTAAAAGTAAAGCCAAGAAAGAGTGAAGAGTAGAGTTACATGGTTACGAAGGCCGAATTAGCATCCAAGATGAAGAAGGCGGGGATTCCTATTCCCCCTTCCGCCAAAGTTGGTGAAATGCAGCACAGGCTTAGGCATTGGTTAGGTGGAGATGGCTTTTTAGTTCGACTTCTACGAAACCCCTCTATGCAACACGCAAACCACCCTATTACTCTTCTTGGCGATAGAAGTCAGTTGTATTGGCTTCCAAACAGTTCGATGGCTCACGCCATTGTAGGCTCAAGGCTTGTTTTGGTGTTGGAAAGAACGAACAAACCTTCAAATGACGCTGTAATCATTGAAGTTCCATCGGATTACGATAGTAGGTGGGGAAGTGGCGGTAACGACAGCACAGATTCGTGACCTTCTCAATAGACCGCGAGGACTAAACGAGAATACGATTAGTGAATATCTCACTATTCGGACAGCCGAAGTCAACAAGAAGGCACGTGCAGTAGGTTATGTTGGTGGAACGTCAGCCAATGTGCCTGATACTACACTAAAAGAATCCGCCATCAAGTTTTTAGTCGCAAGTGATTGCTTGCGTGTTCTGATAGATACGATTCCTGCATGGGTTCCCGAAAAGGAACAAGGCACTCAAGATGTTAGGTTCAACAAGCAGTTAACCTCATTTGAGAAGCAGGCACTTGAGGCCATTAGAGCGATAGAAGAAAAGGGAGGGAGCGCGTTTAAGGTAAAGGCCACTACAACGAAGGTTGGCGGCACTACTACCGCGCAACTGAGTGGTAGTCTGAAATCCTCTGATTAAGGGGGTAGAATATGGGAACATTTACTTGGGATGGCTCTGCATCTTCCGTAGTTACAGAAGCAGACAATTGGGCCGAAGTGGGTGCGCCCACACTTACTTCGGGCGGCACGGATGACTTAGTTTTCACCGGGACTGCGACAAATGCAGCGCATTTTGACGCTGAGTTCTTTTGTAACAGCATAACGATTCAGAATGATACCGCCACAGGGAGAGGGTTTAGACTCAATTCAATAGCGAACCTCAAAGGCAACGCTCCACTTGTAATCAAGAAAGCAGGCTGTATATCGTCAACTTCTTCCGCTTCGGTAGTGTTTACAGGGTCGGCCCCAACTAACAACTGCTATGTTACGTTCCTTACGGATGCTCTACTCAATACAGCGGAAAACGGAATGTTCGATAACTCTACTTCAAGAGCAAATGTAACTTTTAAGTTCAAGCCCGGAGCGAATATCAGTATTGCTTTGGAAGACGGGGTATATCCTCATCTTCAATTCATTACAGACTCTTCAACAGTTTACTTCTCACCTACTTTTGTTCCAACTCAAAGCAATTCTTTTGGAAAAGTAGATGCTCTTAGCCTTGATTCTGATGCTCCTATCAAACCGTTGACTCGCACAGAAGCGGATTTAACAAAGGAGTTCAGTTTTGATGGGTCACTTACTTTGGATATGGACGTTTCACCTACCGCATCCGTTACTGCTCATAGGGGTGTCGTTGCTGCTGATTGGGGGCTTTCGACAGTTAGGTTTGTTCCTAATGGAACGACATGGTATCTTCCCGTCAATGGCGACGCTAATCGTGGGCCATCGGGAACAGCAGGATTCAATACTTTCAATGTGAAATATCACGGCCTTAAGATAGGCAAACCAGCAAACTCAGCACACTACGCACAGATTCGCTCTAATCTAATTTTGGATTGCTATTCGTTGGAGATAGAAGGTGGTGCAAAACTCTATGGCTCTACGTTATTCACCGATATTAACTCATCAGAGATTCATACGGTAAAAAGACCCAAAGTGCTTGGAGATTGGAATTACACTCAGGTAGCAGAAGGAGTTTACAGAGCAAGAGGAAGCACACTCAGATTGCCTGTGGCCGCAGGAGGAACGGGTATAGAATACGCTGCTAAAAACTCAGTCTTGTATGGGAAGGGACATGGCGCATTAGGCGTATTACCAATTGGAACCGCAAACCAAGTCTTGTCCGTTAATTCGGGGGCAGACGCTCTTGAGTGGGCTGCGGCGGGAGGTAGTGCTAACGCTTTCGACAGTATTGCGGTGTCCGGTCAAACTTCACTTGCGGCTTCTGCGGGAGATGACTTAACTCTTGTAGCGGCAGGTGGTATGACGATTACCACGAATGCTGGAACGGACACAATTACATTTTCCTCCGCAGACACAAATACTACGTATTCTGCTACGGCAAACGGTGGTATCGGATTATCAGGAACAGCATTTAGTCTTGATATTGATGGTATGACCGACATTGGTGAAGCGTTAGTTGATGCTGACCTTATGATTGTAGATAATGGCGCAGGAGGAACGAATAGGAAGGCCACTATGAGTCGCTTGACGACCTATATGCAAAGCGCACTTACTTTTACGACAAATACAGATACAGTAGACATGGGGGATGGCTTCAAGATTGTAGATAGTGGCGGCGACAACGAAGATGTGCAAGAAGGCGAATATGTGAAGTTTGTGACCGCCACAGGCTCACTTGGGACGAACTTAACAGGAGCCGGGACTTCGGGCGACCCCTTCCTCATTACCTTAACTTCTCCTGATACCAATACCACTTACTCGACGTTCGCAGGCTCAACAAGCCCCGGCACAGCCGCTTTAGTTCCTGCAAGAGATGGCGGAGCCACTACTACCAAGTATCTTAGGGAGGACGGTGATTGGGTAGTTCCTCCCGACACAACCACTAACACCCAAAATACCTACACTTCTTCTTGGGTTGATTCCTCTAACGATGTTCTTCTGCGCTTAACAGCAGGTGGGGCAAGTTCAGGAACACAGGATATTAAATTGGTTGCTGGCTCTAACGTTTCGTTAACCCCTGATGGGACAGACATGACTATTGCTGCTACTGATACACAGCCCCGGACTGATGAGTATATTCAGGATATTGTCGGTGCTATGTTCTCCGGTAATACCGAAACCAATACAGCAGTTACATATCAAGATGGCGACGGCACAATAGATGTGGTCACGACCTTAGATGGCGCACCATTGACCACCGAAGCCGTTCAGGATATTGTCGGGGCTATGTTCTCATCAAATACTGAAACTCGTATTGCCGCCACTTACGAAGACGGTGACGGCACAATTGACTTAGTTGTGGACGACATGACTGCTGATACACAACTTACAACCGAGGCTGTTCAAGACATAGTAGGGGCTATGTTCTCAGGGAATACTGAAACTAATACTTCTGTGACCTATCAAGATGGAGATGGGACTATTGATGTAGTTACAACTCTCGATGGCGCACCACTAACTACCGAGGCGGTGCAAGATATTGTCGGAGCCATGTTCTCAGGCAATACAGAAACGAATACATCAGTTACTTACGAAGATGGTGATGGAACAATAGATGTGGTTACTACTCTTGACGGCGCACCACTTACGACAGAAGCAGTTCAGGACATAGTAGGAGCCATGTTCTCATCAAATACCGAAACGCGAATCTCGGCCACATACGAAGACGGAGATGGGACTATTGACCTTGTCGTTGACGACCTAAATACTAACCTAACAACGGAGGAAGTGCAAGACATAGTAGGTGGTATGCTCACAGGTAACACGGAAACTAATATCTCAGTTACCTATCAAGACGGGGATGGAACGATTGATTTCGTGGCGACAGATACAGATACCGTCTATACTCACCCTACTACTGCTGGAAACAAACACGTCCCAACCGGGGGTTCGTCGGGCGATTATTTGAAGTATGCCCTAACAAGTGGGGTAGCAACTTGGGCTAACCCCACAGAAGATATTCAAGATGTTGTCGGAGCCATGTTTACATCGAATACGGAAACAAGGATTTCAGTCACCTATGATGATAGCGACGGAACAATAGATTTAGTCGTAGACGATATGACGGCTGATACCCAACTTACGACAGAAGCAGTTCAGGACATAGTCGGGGCTATGTTTACGTCGAACACCGAAACGAATACTTCTGTTACCTATCAAGATGGTGACGGCACTATTGATGTAGTCACTACCCTCGACGGTGCGCCCTTGACTACGGAAGCAGTTCAAGATATTGTAGGTGCTATGGTATCGGGTAATACTGAAACTAATATTTCAGTCACATATCAAGACGATGACGGAACTCTCGATTTCGTAGCCACCGACAATGATACAGTCTATACTCACCCTACAAGTGCGGGTAATCATCATCTTCCTTCCGGTGGTTCATCAGGCCAATTCTTGAAATACTCAGGTTTGAGTGGAGTTGGGTCATGGGCTACTCCTGATTATGTCGCTGCCCTCACGACTGAGGAAGTGCAGGACATTGTTGGAGCGATGGTATCAGGGAATACTGAAACAAACATTTCTGTGACGTATGAGGATGGTGATGGAACCCTTGATTTCGTCGCCACAGATACCCAACCTCGGACTGATGAATATATTCAAGATTTGGTAGGGGCCATGTTTTCAGGCAATACTGAAACTAACACATCAGTTACGTATCAGGATGGTGATGGGACGATAGACGTCGTCACAACTCTTGATGGCGCTCCTTTGACTACTGAGGCTGTGCAAGATATTGTAGGTGCTATGTTTACCAGCAATACTGAAACTAGAATTGCAGCAACATACGAAGATGGTGATGGAACCATTGACCTTGTTGTTGATGATATGACTGCTGATACGAATACTCAACTTTCAACCGAAGAAGTTCAAGACATAGTAGGAGCGATGGTTTCAGGTAACACAGAAACTAACATTTCGGTCACATATCAAGATGGGGATGGAACACTTGACTTTGTTGCTACTGATACTGATACTCAACTTTCAACGGAAGCCGTGCAAGATATTGTAGGTGCGATGTTCACTTCCAATACAGAAACTAGAATATCGGCTACCTATGAAGACGGAGATGGGACAATTGACCTCGTAGTTGATGATATGACTACCGACGCTAACACACAAAACGAATATGCAACGTCTTGGGTAGATAGCAGCGCAGATGTTCTTCTTAGGTTAACAGAAAGTGGAGCAGGCTCAGGGACACAAGACATTAAGTTGGTCGCAGGGAGTAATATTTCTCTTACTCCGTCCGGCACAGATATGACTATTGCTGCGACAGATACAGACACAGTCTATACTCATCCAACAACTGCGGGCAATAAGCACGTTCCAACAGGGGGTTCATCAGGTAATTATTTGAAGTATGGTGGGTTCTCAGGAGTAGCAACATGGGCTGACCCCGCAGAAGACATTCAAGATATTGTAGGAGCGATGTTCACCAGCAACACCGAAACAAGGATTTCGGTCACCTATGATGATGCAGATGGGACAATAGACTTGGTTGTAGATGATATGACCGCTGATACTCAATTGACTTCTGAGGCCGTTCAAGACATAGTGGGGGCTATGTTTACCAGCAATACAGAAACAAGGATTGCCGCTACTTATGAGGACGGGGATGGGACGATTGACCTTGTTGTTGACGACATGACCGCAAACACCCAACTCACCACAGAAGAAGTTCAAGATATTGTGGGGGCTATGTTTTCAGGGAATACCGAAACCAACACGGCAGTTACATATCAGGACGGGGATGGAACAATAGATGTAGTGACTACATTGGACGGTGCGCCATTGACTACCGAGGCTGTGCAAGACATTGTGGGCGCGATGTTTGGTGGTAACACGGAAACGAGGATTGCGGTCACATACGAGGACGGTGACGGGACTATTGATTTAGTCGTAGACGATATGACCGCCGACACTCAACCTCGGACTGATGAATATATTCAAGACATAGTAGGTGCTATGTTCGGGTCGAATACAGAAACAAGAATCTCAGCGACATATCAGGATGGTGATGGAACAATAGACTTGGTTGTAGACGACATGACCGCAGATACCAATACTACGTATTCAGCAGGTAATGGCCTTGCTCTTTCAACTACTACATTCAGTATTGCAGACCCCGCAACTCTTACTGAATTAGATGAGTCATCAGACGCTACTGACGATAAGATTCTGCTATGGGACGAAACTGCTTCGGAATGGAAGTATATGACTCTCGATAACCTTCAAGATGCAATAGATACTACTTCAGCGGGTGGGGCAGGAGAGGCATTCAAGACTATATCAGTATCAGGGCAAGATGATGTGGTAGCAGACGGAGCGACAGATACCCTAACGTTGGTGGGAGGAAGCAACGTTACAATTACTACATCAGCAGGAGCCGACTCAATTACATTTGCCTCAACTCAATATAGCCACCCAACAACCGCAGGAAATATTCATCTTCCAAGTGGGGGGTCTACGGGTAATTATCTCAAATACGGCGGGATTAGTGGAGTTGGGTCATGGACTGACCCCACAGAGGATATTCAAGATATTGTAGGGGCTATGTTTACAAGCAATACCGAAACCCGGATTACGGCCACATACGAGGATAGTGACGGAACCATAGACCTCGTTGTAGACGACTTAGACACTAATCTTACAACGGAAGAAGTGCAGGATATAGTAGGAGCCATGTTTACATCGAACACGGAAACGAGAATTGCCGCTACCTATCAGGATGGAGATGGGACTATTGACCTCGTTGTAGATGATATGACGGCAAATACCAATACTCAAAACGAATACGCTACTTCGTGGGTTGATTCTACTGATGATGTTCTTCTGAGATTAACTGAGAGTGGTGCAGGAAGTGGAAGTCAAGACATAAAATTGGTTGCTGGAAGCAACATAAGCCTCACCCCATCCGGCACAGATATGACTATTGCGGCCACCGATACGAATACTACGTATAGTGCCTTCGTGGGAGGCACATCACCGGGAACGGCGGCGTTAGTTCCTGCTAGAGATGGTGGGGCTACTACTACCAAATATCTACGAGAAGATGGTGATTGGGTGCGCCCCCCCGATACAAACGATAACACTCAGAACGAATATGCGACTTCATGGGTAGACAGTAGTGCCGATGTTCTCCTTCGATTGACTGAAAGTGGTGCAGGTTCAGGGAGTCAAGACATAAAATTGGTTGCGGGTAGCAATATCACATTGACCCCAAGTGGGACTAACATGACTATCGCGGCAAGCGGCGGCGGTAGTGGCGACATGACCGGCGTTGATATTTCAGTTAGCACAGGATTAGATATTTCCCAATCGAATACAACAAGCGGAGATTACTCAAGCACAATTACTTTGGACTTAACTGAATTAACACTTGGGGCTGGATTAGACTCAACTGCACAAGGGCTATCTCTTGACTTATCTGAATTGACGGATATGACTGCTGATGTAGTAGGTAGTGCAGACGAGTTAATCCTCTTAGATGATGGAGCCGAGCGCAGGAAGGCTATCAACGAAATTAAATTGTCTGAGTTTGATAACGATGACTTTAACAGTTGGGCGCAATATTTCTACCAGCGAGATAGTTTAGGCACAAACACCTATGATTTGAGAATACCCGTTCCAGCCGCATCTACAAGTGGGTCAAATCTTTTCCCAATGCCGAAAGCCGGTGTAGTGAGGGCAGTTTCCCTTTCTTCAACAGGCTCATCTCTCAGCGGCACAGCAACGCAGACTTTCCGTGTGCGTAAGAATGGAGGCACTTCCGGCTCTGATATAGAGGACTTCACACTCACCGCCGATACTATGGTTAACTCAAATGGAACAAATTACAATTTCACTAAGACCGGGCTTTCGTTTGCTGTGTCTGAGGGCGATTCTCTACAACTAAAGCGGGTTGGTGGAAGTCTGAGTTTCGGTCATGTTTCCGGTATAGTGTATGTAGATTTTAGTTAGGGTGAATGAAATGGAATGGGATGAATTAAGAGGATATAGGGATGAACGGCTTCGGCTAATGGACTCCTACCAATTATCAATACGATACGACGCACTTACAGATGAGCAGAAGGCAGAGTTACAAACTTATAGGACTACTCTTCTCACTCTACCGCAAGATTATGTTACGCCACAAGAAGCCTACGATAATATTCCAAACGCACCGAGTTGGTTCGACTGAGAACGATTTAAGTAGACACAGAAGGTCGTATAAACATGAGCGAAGAGGCGAGTGCAGAGATAAGTGAGATTCCTCCTGCCCCATCCGAGGCAGAGATGGTGCAGATTCTAACTGCGGAAATGACCCGCCTTCAATCAGTAGCATCCGATAGATTGGTATGGCTCAGAGTGCTTGAGAAGGCTGTTAACGATGTAGATACCGTCATCAAGAATCTCAAGAGTGACGTTGCTGAGATTTCCAAACAAGTTGCTATTAGAAACGCAAATCAAGAAGCACCACTTCAAGAAGAATCCTCCGAAGAAAGTGAGGAAGAAGAGTGACCGAAGAGGATTACGGAATTACATTGGACGTTGGTGATGGGTGGGTTTCATGGTTTCTGCATCGAATTGGAGTGATGATTTGAGCAGCAATTTTCCTGAGAATACAAGCGGGAATGTGGTAATATGCCGGGGAGATTAGGAAAAATAGTTTATCAACCACCTGAAAAGTCATACACAAGGGTAAACATTGAAGAAACACCGCATGGGTTCAAGATATACAGACCGGGAGAGGAACGACACTTTACAGTTATACCATTGTCGGCAGTTAAACAAATATTATACGAGAGGGAATAGATATGGAGATATACGGAGTTGAGTTAGAGTTGTGGCTTGGTCTAGTAGCCGTTCTTGGAGCAGCCGCACTATGGGCTATGAGGAAATACCAAGAAGTCAACGCAGACGGCAAGATAACTCTTGACGAAGTTATCAACATAGCAGAGGAAGGCGAAGAACACGCTGATGCTATCGCTGACGAAGTCGAAAAGATTGAGGAAGCCATGTCTACTCGCAAATGTAGTGTTTGTGGTAACACAGGCCACGATAAGCGGAACTGCCCTGATACAGAGTCAGAATCGGTTGCAGTAAACCCTGATGATGTTCCTATTGACCCCGGACTACGGGTAGGTTAATTCATGCCTTCATCTACTGCTGTGGTAGAAGTGCGTTTAGACCATGTTGAGGCAGAAGTTGCCCGACATGATACCGTCATAGAACGCTTAGTGCAATCTCACGTCGAAACCAAAACAGGCCTTGCGTCTATCACTTCTGAACTAAAAGTAACTAACGACCTTCTCTCGGATTATATGTCTACTATGCAGAAAGTGATGTTCGCGCTCATAGCAATTGTCGCAGCAGCGATGGGAATGTCTACTTTTGAGATGGTTTGATGGTTCGTCAAGACGCTTGGTATGAGTGGTGTGGTAACGTAGTGAATGCGCTTGCACGCATCCAAAGTCTAACCGCAGACCATAGCGTTACCTTAAATAACATTGAAAAGTCGCTCGTGTCCTATCACAAGATGCAGAAGCGGATGCTTTACATGATGTTGATAGGATTTATGGCGGTGATTGGAAATGGTTTACTACTGTTCTACAAGTGATGTTGGCTCAAGATTGGGTCTAAATAGCGCACAGCGCACGCAAGCATTGAATAAATTGACTGCTGCTATTCGCAGAGCCTCGATAGATATTGACCAAGAGTTTCGTGATTATGGACGAGATGTTCCAAGTCGAGAATCAGCCGAAACGACTCTCGATGGCGCACACTCGGTAACAAGCACTACCGTTGATTTGACTTCCGGTGGTGCGTTTGGCGTTCCCGGTAATGGGAATATTGATGGAGATTCCTTCGCTTGGACGGGAAGAAGCGGTAATCAACTAACAGGAGTTACAGGGCTTTCAGCAGACCACGCAGACGGCGTAACCGTTCAACAGGGCGAGATGGCTCATATCCTCAGAGAAATAGGTGGTGATTTGGCTGCCGCATACTATATGGAAGATGAAGGGACATTTTTCGTAGATGGAGAGAGTATACGGGGTAACCTATTACGAGAGAGAGGCACAACTAATCTACGGCGATTAGCCCATCTTGGTTCAGTAGATTGATGGTGTTAGAATGGTAATCAGAGGCGGCAATAGGCCCAAGAAACGACCAAAGAAAACGACTGTATCAAATGTTAAGGGGGTTGCTCGCGGCCCCCGTCGTAATCTTGGCGGTAAATTGCCTAAGCCTAAAGCGGGGCGTATCTACAAGAGTAGACAAGTGGATAAATCAAGAGGATTCTTGAGGGGCGAAACTGACCGTTCTCCTGTTACTCATCACGAAAAGCGATTGATGAACAAAATACAGAGATGGGGCGCAAACATGAATAAGCAACGCTACGAAGATTTCAAGAGCAGACAGGAAGGTTTTCGTTCACCCATACGATTTGGTCACAGATTCAATACAGGAGGATTAGCGAAGGGTATAGGAACGAAGGCGGTTGGCCCAATGATGTTGGGATTTCAAGTCCACTTGGATAAGTCCGAAATAAGGAAGACTATGGAAGAGCATACGACGAATATAGGGCGGCTTGCTCACAACATAGCATTGAGAACCGCATTGGGTGATGGTTACAATGAGGCCATAGTCAAACTTGAGTTAGCCTATCACTTAGGAGGGCAGGCAAAAAGCAGGAAAATAGACGGAGATGTGTTTTCCATCCTAAAAGGAAGTTTGGCGCATAAAGAATCAGGTCAACGTGGTGGAAGATGGATTCGTCATGTCGCAGGTTCGTTTGATAATCCGCAAGAAGAAGAGCCGACAGGAGTGAAGGGCTATCACGAAGGAAAGATGACGAACCTCACCGAGATGTATGAGGAAGGCGTCAACGATTTCCCATACGGCAACAAATTATTCTTACTATTTGCAACGCAAGGAGCAAGAAGGTCACGAGCGAAAAACTACATGGCCTATCTCAAGGCTCCCCAAAGACACCCCGGATTCCCACGAGTGCAATTCATGCAGGCTTGGTATGAACGTGTGATGTTTGAGTTAAATCAGGAAACATACGACGATACTCTCAATCAACTTGTTGCGAACTTAAAAGGAATTGCAGGATATAGTGAGTAGTGATTGATATGGGAATAGCAACTACAACTCAGTATTGGTCTACAAGAATGCAAGGTGAAAACCCGACTACGAGTAACGATGCTGCATTTAGTGGGAGTGGTGGCTCTGCTTCCGGTGGTTATTGGGTGATTACAAACAGCACATACACGCTTTCACCCGGAACAACTGCTTACACAATGGTTGCTTCTTTCATCTTCACAACTGCGCCTACTAACGGAGCAGTTTTGTTGAGCCTCGATAATGGGGTCAAGAAAGTGGAAGTTAAAAGTAAAGGTAACGCCACACAACTTGACCTTGCGGGTGCTACAACTGTAACTATCTCGGATTTAGATTTAACTCAATCAGAAAGTAGCCCTGTTCCAACTATTCTAAGACTAACTTTGGACGCAAGTGGTAATGCGAAACTCTATGTCTACGATATTATTCGGGACGCAGATGGAGATGATTCTTTTTACTCAGTAGTAGGAGCAACTTCTGCATCAAATAGTATAACATTTGGGAATACAAGTGGTGAAGTCCAATGGGGAAGTGTTTACGTATCGAAGTATGGAGCATTCGGCCCCGAAGAGTTGATGGTTTCTGATTTCGCGCAAGATGCTTTGGTCAGAATGGGCCTTTCCATTGTGCAGCAGATACAGAGTTCAGACCGTATGTTCCTAAAAACTCAAGTCCCTGATTCTTCTGTCGTATATGGATATGACCTTTCATCAGATATGCAGAACAGGATTTCTACACCCTCTATCCATGTAGTCTTAAGAGGCCTTGATAATGGAGAGTTTGAAACTTTGGGTGGGGCCACGATAAATCAGGATTATTCCGTCGAAGTTTACGTAACTGTGCGTGATACTAACTACGAAAATGCTTACCGTTCTTGTCTGAATATCCTCGGTGAAGTTTTCGACGAATTGTATACAAATACAGGGCTACAAGGCACTACGGACAGTATTACAGGATTCTCAACTACTTTTGACGTCAAAGTAGACAACGATGAGAACGTTTGTGTTCACACTCTAATGCTGAATTACACTCGTAGAATCAAAATGACTCATAGATAGACGGTGCAAACGTTGATAAGACAGATATAGGGTAGGAAAACCACGTAGAGGTATCAGTATGGCGACAGCAGAGTGGTTAAATCGGTATGTTTCTATTGAGAAGGAGTCCACGTTTGGAACAGAGCCTTCCGGCACACAGACTTTTGGAGAGGTTGATGACGAGTCCTTTAAGCAGACTTTCGACCTACTTGTTCGCTCAGATATGAGCCGACAGGTGGCTTCAAAGGCAGTAACTAACACCAAGTATGGCGAGGGGTCATTCAACTTCGCTGTGCAGCCCGATGACTTCATGGGTAACGTTCTTCTCGCTTTCCTTCCTGTAACCGCAGAGAACGATTTCTACGACAGCATTACAGGGACAGGTGGCTTTGGCTACGCATCAGGAAGCGGAACAGCAGTCAAGTCTACTACGATTGGATATTGGGAGGTTCGCAACGGACAGCAAGACGCATTGAATGTTGCTTACACAGCAAACTTGGGAACAATCACTCTCGATAACACCACTACTGCAACATGGAATACTCACAACGGGGTTACTGTTGACGCAACTAATCTCGGTTATGGAATTATGGGAAGCCCCGGTGGGTCAACAACCGGATTTTACTTCTCATATAGCGGAGTATCGGGTTCTACTCTCACAGGAGTTATTGAGTATAGCGACCATGCTATGTCTGCTGCCTTCTCAAACGGAACAGTAGCCGTTGATACTCCCGTAGTCCAATACGTAAATCATGCTGATGGAATAGAACCGGGTCGAGTCTACGCCTACGTTACTGCACCCGGTTCAGGAGTGAGTGCTGGTTCAGTAACACTAACTAACGTAGCAAACTACGCAGTTGACGGTTCTTCTGAGATTACAGGAGTAGCCGCGAATGGAACGGCTGTTGGAACGTTTACCGCCAATCTCGGTGGGGCAAGCAAGCACGTTTTCAACGAGCCTGTTGGAACAGCCGATGTTTACCCTTCGTTTACAATCCGTGTAGGTCGTGAGTCTAAAGAGCATACTTTCACAGGTATGGTCGCCACACGAATGTCGCTTAGTGCGAATCTAAACGAGTATGTGATGGCTTCCGTTGATTGGGTAGGTCAGTCTGAGGCTGCGCCTGCTGCAATCCAAACAGGAGTTACTTTCTCCGGTAACGATGTGGATGCTCTTCACTTCTCCGGTGCTGAACTCTACATTGACGGTTCGCTGAATACTTCCACGAAGATTCAATCAGTTAGTCTTGAGATGAATATTAACAGGGACATAGATTCGGCTTATGCTGTCGGTGCTAACACCATTCAAAGAATCCCTCCCTCAAGAACGAGAGAGATTACCGGCTCGATGGAGTTCAATGAGATTCTATACGACGGAACAACGGGTATGAAGGGAGAGCCAAGTTACGAGGACTTGGCGACTTCAACGACAGTCCATAAGATTCAGGGAGGCAAAGGAAGGCCAGCATTGAGGATGAAGTTCCAAGATGCAGATGACGCAGACCACATGGAAATCAAACTATACAACGTGCGATTTGAGGCTCCCGAAGCCTCCGTGAGTGGTCGTGACCCTGCTCGCATGAGCGTCAATTTCCAAGCCTTTTATGACTCAACGGCAACAGGCGCAGCAAAGGCAATTGAGGTCAAGTTGAAGGGAACGCAACTTGCAACAAGTGTATATTGAGGCTGTTAAACATGGTATCATTAGAATGGGCCGCAAGTTTGGGACGCGCAATTCCTGAGAATTGGTTCCCCGAAGTTCTGAATATGTCTGAGGATAAGTGCCGTAGGTTCGCTCTGAGATTCCCTCATGGGTCTATGAACTTACCAAAGAAGGCAGCACCTAAAAAGGCTGCACCCAAGAAAAAGCCTGCTCCTAAGAAGGAGGACTGAGTAGATGGCTAACAACGGCGGCACGGTGATTGCGGACAAAACTAAGTTAAAAGTAAGCACATTTGAAGGAACAGCCGCTTCTATCCAAACTTCTCTACGGGCCGCAATTGCGAATAACGATGTGATTATCTCATGCGACATGGTTTCTAAGCATGGTGCGTCCGGTCTTGCCCTAACAGTAGTTTGGTATGACGTGGCTTAGAACAGTTAGGTATTCTCTATGACGTCAGAGAAAACCTTTATCAACAGCATAGGCACTTGGAAAATACAGGAAGACGGGACTGTTCGTCTGATTAGTGAAGTGAAGCAGCCCAAACGGGTGAAGAGAAGAAGGAAGTGGAAGAAAAATGCCCGTCAAGAAGAAAGAGTTTGAGTTAGACGACGGCACGAAAGTATGGGTGCGACAAGCATCCGGTATGGAACGACTCGCTATCAGTAATGCTCAAGCGAGAGTATTCAGGTCATTTGATAGTTGGGGTGACCCTGCTGAATGGGACGAGGCACAGCAAATAGAGTTTGCAGAGGCTTTGGATAGAGCAGGATGCGGAATAGAGGCACAACTAACTGAGTGGCTTGTATCTTGCGTTCTTGATGAAGGCTTCGACCAAAACCTATTTACCCTTGAAGAGTTGATGCCGATACTCGCTTTCGTTAGAGGCGACGAAACGGAAGGCGCGGTAGGTTTTTTGACTTCGTCAGAGTAGCACCTTCGTTGTGCATGGCCTTCAAGGGGGTTCTTCCCTCTCAATTATGGCTACACTATACGCAGCCGGGCGGACTGCATCTCATGGAATTAGATATGAATGTAGCGATTGATATACAGGACAAAATTAACCAAGCAACCGGCGCAAAATCTTCCACCGGCCTTAGAAAACTAACAGCCGATGACTCTTCTGCGGTTATACGGCGTAGAAATGAGCGTAGACAGGCCCGAAAACGCGCAGAAGAAGGCTTAAACAACACTTAAGCCTAATCTAATTGTATAGCGAGCCGTAAGGCATTTGGTGGAGTGGATGATTAGTGTCGTTGGTTCTTAGTTTGGGGGCATTTGCTCCCGTAATGCTCGCCCTAATGGGCGTTCTCATGGTTGTTCTTAGGGCGGGAGCGTCGAGAGTTTACTTCGACGTGGTAGGAACGTTCCAAGCAGACCGTATGCTGAAAGACGCACAGGCTATGTCTACAACAATGAACAGCCTAATGCTTGACGCATTTAGCGGTATTGAAGAAGCCGCTATGGTGCTTGGGGAACCATTTGCTCGGATGGTTGATGACTTACTTCCGATAGCCAAAGAGGTTGGTGAGGCGAGAATTGAGTTTGAGAAGTTCGTTCAAGAAGGAGAAGACCTTGAAGCGGTAACAGCAGCCGTAGTAAACATAGGAGAGGCCTTTGCGTTTGCAGGAGATGAATCGCTCAGGGCTGCTGCACGTATGGCTCAGTTAGGTGGTGTTCTTGGGCCGGGAATGGTAGGGCCGGGAACGGAAATCGGGATGATATTCGGTTTGATTAGCGGTATGGAAACTGAGGCCGCGATGCAGCGTATGATTAACCTACAACAACAGACTCATTTTATGACTGACGCATTGGAAGATAACTTGACTATGGAAGAGCGAGCCATTCAAATCAGGTCAAACTCGATGAATGTTCTCGACCAACTAAACACAGTTGAGAACAGGTCGGCAGCAACCATGTCGCAGATTACGTATGTGATGAATCAATTCGCTTCTCAGGCCCACCTAACAGGGGAGAGTATAGCATTCATGGCTGCTATGTCTGCTACGTTGATTGAGGCTGGTGAAGAGCAAGGAAAGGGCGGACGCGCTCTTAAGATGATTTACGCTCGTCTTGGTGCTGATACATCAGGAGCCGCTACTGCGCTACATGAATTGGGTGTCGCCACAAAGGATGCAGATGGAAACCTAAGACCGCTATCCGATATAATCAGAGATTTAGTTATCAATATGGAGGACAAAACGGCAGCAGATAAGCAGAATATCGCACAGTTAGTTGCAGGCAATAGACACTATGTTCGACTCATTAAACTGATGGAAAACTATTCGCGTGTAGAAGAGTTGGCTCTTGAGGCAACTCTTGCTCTCAGCCCCGCACAAGAAGAGGTTGATAGGCGTCTTAAGGAAAATATTACTTCCTTGCGTATTGCCGAAGCAGAGTTGTATAACTACCAAGCCACGCTTTCTGACTCTCTTGTTCCTTCTCTTACTAGAGCAACAGAAAGGCAGACTGATTTTACTGTTGTTTTGGGAGAACTGTCTACCGGAATACTCGGCCCCGTAATATCCTCATTGGGTGGATTTATCAAGTTAGTTGAAAAAGTTGCAGCCCCAATGATTCAGGCTACAATTAGCCTAAACCAATTAAACGTAGCATCGCAGACATACAGAGTTTTGACTCGTGCAATTGCTGGTGAAGAGTTAGTTAGGGAAGGGTTCTTAGGACGATACCAAGACAAATTGACTTCGATTACCGCTACTCAAGAACATTTGACTGCTGTGATGAAGGGCTATCGCAAAGAATTGAAAGAGATTCACGAGTTGCAGACAGTAATGCAAATCACAGCCATTGATTTGAGCGAAGACGAGATACGAGGCTACGAAGAAACATTAGATAAAAACTCAGAGATGGCTGTCGCTAATCGTGAGAGGTTACTGACCCAACAAAGCATCAAAAAGGGACTTGTCGAAGAGATGGCGCTAATCGCTTCTGCAACCGATGAAGAGAAGAAGAGTTTGCTTCAAACTATCCGAATGATAGATTTAGAGGAACAATATACGAATGAAACTGTTCGGAAAGGACAGGCTACAAGACAAATCAATTTGGATTTGGCCGAAGGTGCGACTCTAATGCAACTACTCCAAGAAGAAAGGAAGGACGAAATTGCCGCTGTTACGGAGGCTATCAAACTGATAAGGCAGGCGAATCAGACCCGCGAAGAAGAGAGCAGGATGATAAGTGAGTTGTTGGCGTCGCACTATGGTCAGAAGAGAGCAGAGCAGATAATGATTGAGTTAGAGGCAGAGCGCGAGGCAGAGGAAGAGCGTAAAAAGAGCATGAAAACTATGCAAGCAAGGACTGCTCTAATCAATCAGTTCTCGCTCATCACAATGGCTGCTTCCGGCGTCTTGACTATATTCGGCAAATCAGAGAAGAGTGCGAGAATGGCGATGATTATGTCTACTGCAAGTATGATACCCTATATCGCAAACATGATGCACAGTATAGTCGTTACTGAGGCTGACGCAGCAGCAAAGGGTCTAGCAGCATTGGCTGCTGATGCTTTGGGTGTAGCAAATCTCAGAGCAGCATTGTCTACGGGAGTTCTAAGCGCAGCGATGAAGACGGCATGGGCCTCTGCTAAAAAGTTCGCTCTGCTTGTAGGTGGTTTCATAGCAGTCGCGGCTGCTATTACGTTTGTCGCAGAAAAGATGGGTTTCTTCAATACGGAGTTCAAGAATCTCGACGACACTATCTCTCAAAGCGTTCTTTTAGATGCCGATGAAGTTTTGCGAATATTCAACTTGGGTGTTGAGGACTCGGCTGCGGGATTGGCTTCTGCGTCAGCAGAATTGAAAATAATTAACGATGAGATTCAAGCATTAGAGGACGCAGGGAAAGTAGTCCCAAGTGATTTGACTAGCGAAAGACAGAGATGGGAAACGATTGTTGGAAACCACGAGAGAGCAAATGAGTTGGCGAGAGAGAAGCAACTATTGGATAAGCATGATATAGACACGCTCAAAGAGTTGACGACCTTTGAGGATGACCGCCTTCGCCACGCCGAAAGGATGGTGGGAATGGCTCGTGCTTTGGCCTATAACCCGGAGTTCTACGGCACGGAAAACTACTACAAACACCTGAACTCCATACAAGCAGAGTTCGGTCATATCTTGGGAGATAACGCCGTGATTTGGGAAGAGATGCAGGCAATAGGATTGACCACAACCGAAGAGATTGAAGGAGCAGCAAGAACATTGGCTCAGATTGACGCAAGGGGTGCGACTGAGGGGATAATTTCAGTTAGCGATGAGTTAACAAACGCCAAGAATGCTCTCTACGAGTTTAATGATGCACGAGAAGAGTTGTTCTTCGGGTTTGCTGCGTCTAACGTCACAGGAGATTTGGTGAAGCAAGTAGTCAATAAGGGAGTAGAAACCCTAATCACCAATACTGAGGTTATAATGACCAACAACTTCAACGGAATGACTACGGACGAGGTAGCAGATGAGATACTGCTGCAAATAGAGAGAAGAGCAGGGAGCCTATCAGGGATTACGATTTCGGGCTGAGAGTGAGAGTATGGTTAGGTCAGTAACACAAAACTACGGAATATGGCTTGCGGGCTATTACGACGATTTCACAGGGGCGCGGGCAATCCCTGATGACGAAAATATCCCAAGTGCTACTGCTGATTACGACCATGCAAAAAGTCACTTCGGCAATCCTATGAATGGAGAAGCAACTCTGAATCCCCGTTACCGTTGGTGCTTTGCGGATAGAGATAGAAGCATAGGCAGCGCCTTTCTCTCTACTACAACCAATAAAAGGCTCAGTAACAAGGGAGTTTACGAGTGGGTATCACACGATATTATTCGACAAAATCCTAACAAGTGGGAAGGTCGAGCGCAGTTACAATATCCTGATGGTCATGTTCCTAATCGGGGCAAGTATGGCGCAAATGGAACAGCAGGCTCAGAAGGCTATCAACTGATTTCCAATAGTTTCGATTCTTCAACACGCTACATCGTGGCTACGGGAGATAACGACGCCACTTTTGGTCGCGCCTCTATGAAAAACTACACGGAGGCTAACTTTGAGTCTTCCAACTATTCGATTTCGGGACAGATGACTTCGTCCACAGGAAACTTTGTGCAAAGAGCGCATCTTGCAGGGGTGTGGACGGGTGAAAGGATTGTGAATACGAGCGAAGATGTTGACGACGTTGGTGCGCCCCATGATGTGTTCGCCCCACTCACTTCTCCTGCAAAAACTCCATTCTTGTGCATTCAATCTTTCCATAAACAGCATGACTCTGCCGGTAGTCAAGTTGCAATTTGCTACGACGGCACTCTGAACAGTAAACTCAATGAGGACATATTCACAGTCAGATTAGCAGTCAGAGCATTGACGGGAATAACCGGCACGAACAACGGAACTATTATCCCAAGAGTAACTTTGAAATTGGGGAGTGCTGCTCCGGCAGCAGCGAATCTTGATAATGGATTAGCGGCTACGGCTGTGTCGTATGATGTGGATTTGTCTGCGTATACTATGCACCCTCTTCTCTATGATGGCTCTACTACTGCCTCTGCTGTTGATAACGATGCTTCGTGGTTGGATATTGATGTGGTCTTAGACTATGATAACAACCAATACAAGGTCTACCAAGATGGGGTATTGAAGCAAACGACAGGAAGTTTCACGATTACTCCTGAACAACTCTATGGTTGGGAGATTACAGCACTTCCAACGGCAAGTTACACCCACGCTTCTTCCATCACTCTCTTCGTAGATAGGGCAGCCCTCTACCATCCCCTAACTGACCATCCTGACGAAAGGGAAATGGCTCCTATCAATGACCTTAGAATGGAGTCGCCTATCAACAAATCATCTCAGTTAGGTTTCAAAGTTTACGACGACAAGGTTGATGACGACGGAACGTCTACTGCTGACTTTTCATACCATTTGAAAAATATCTTCTTGTCTTCTTCTCTTGCCGATTGGAATATTCTATTCTTCGCTAACGATTTAGGAAGTGCAAGAATTGATAGGCCTCTGTGGAATGGGGTTATATCTCAGGTAAATGTAGGACAGAGTGTTAGTGGGGGGAGAGTAATTTCCGTAGAGGGGATTGATAGGCTCTCAGGACTCGCAAAGCAGTTACCCATGTGGGAAATAGGACAGTCAGGGCTTGATAGCGATGAAGACTCAAACCCATATTGGCTGCATGATGCCGAAGGGTTCAATGAAATTATGTATCTTGGGGTCAGAAAACTAAAAGAATTGAAGCCAACAGTAGGGTTTGATGTAGATGATACGTATGTAGAGAGAACAGACCAAAGGACTCAGATGGGTTCAGGACACCCAATACAGATGTATACCAATGAAGATACTTTCGGGCCTAACTCTATTTGGGACGCATACGATGGAGTAGCAGTTACAGGAATAGGTGAGGAATACAACGGTGGGGCGGTGAGAACCGTAATGCTCTTGGCGGGTGACCCCGGATGGTCTTCGGGAGCCGTTACGATTACAAACTCAGCATCTCATAACGGGGCATCAATCACACCCACAGCGACAGAGGATATTGGGACAAATCAGAAACTCTACTTCAACCAAAGTCACATCAACTTTACTGCCGGGTCAGGACTCATAGCGTATGCAGGGAAGTATAAGCCTACATGGACGAACCCTAATATCGCTGATAGGCCTGAAATCATCCAAACTCTTGTTCGCAATTATCATCCTGCTGCCCCTCACAACGAAACTCCCTTCTATCACGTAATCTTCGATGCAGACCCCGGCCTAAAAGTTGGCGACAAGTTTTTCGTGGGTCAATATCAAGGAGGCACATCAAATAGCGATACTACGTTCACAGATGTTGTTCACAAAGTCAAGACTATTCGCAAGTCATTCAATTATTTTGACCCAACTGTATTGTCGGGGGATTATGTATGGTTAGTCGAAACCGAAACTCTCTATGGTAGCGGAGCAGAGTTTGGAACGTATACTTCTGATGACCTAACAGACTCAAGTGACCGTCTACAATGGTCGAAAGATACAGGTCAAACGAGTCTTGTTCCATCAGCAACTTACGATACCACAAGCAGAGCAGTCCATGCCCGTTGGATGCAAGACCTTCCCCAATCTCTATGGTTCCAATACCATTTCGGTCAGATTGAATCTACACCGATAGCGTATGGTAACTTGATAGCAACAGCAGCGGTAAACCAAAGCAACGTCAAAATCTCTTCGACAGGGAATAACGATTTGTATGATGATTCCCCGAATAGTGGAATAGGACAGTTGTATCATCCTCTGTATGGCTATACAACATTCATTTACAGAGGAAAGTATGCTACGGGTGACGATAGATACTTGGTTGGCTGTGAATATATTGGTCGCTCCTATCCTACAACAGCAAGTTTTGAAGGCACATCTATCCCAACAAGGGTGTATACCCTTAACGTCAAGAATGACTACAAGCATATTTGGCTCCTATGGTCTGATATGCGAAACAACGGGTCAGCAAATGCTGATGGAGCAACACGGAAAGAAGAGTTTGGGTTACTCTATCCATCAAGCACTAACTACAAGGTTTCTCTCTCTTACACCGACCAAAGTAATACCGAAGGGACGCCCGATAGGTTTACTGAGTTGAAGGTCAAGGACGATTACAATATTTGGAACATAGATTCCACAAACGACCCAAGCACGAACAACGCATTCTCCAAGCCTGTTAATTTTGATGCTGCGGTTACTTCGGGGATAACTCTAAGTGAGAACTCATCAGACACAAAACTCCGAGTCACTAAGAGCAGTCATGGCTTTAGCACCGGGGATTACATTCACCTATTCAATACTGACCTTCACAATGGGACATACCAAATAGAGGACGGAAGCGATAGCGGGTATATGGTCATGGCCGCAGGCACATGGAAGGGGGCAGATAATGGAGAGCAAGGAGGCATCCGTTACGCTCCTATTGTTGGCTCTCATGTAGATGAAGCAGTCTATCGAGATTGGGAATCGAAAGGTGGGGCATTCATAGTGATAGATACCTCTCCTTTCTTCAACCTCAATACTGCTACCAATGGAGGCATAAGCGGACAGACAAGCGGTAGCAAGACAGACTTAGGTGACTACATAGCGACTGTTGAGGGCTTCCCTATGCTGATTGATAATTACTATGCAGAGGCCATGTCCTCTTACAAAACAACAGGAGAACCACCCTTTGAACACCACCCCAATAGCAGAAGACTTGTTACTACCGCAACTCTTGCAGCAAATGACCTAAAAGAAAGGCACACACATATTGTCTGCGATGATGTTAGCGAGTTTGATGATACAGGGTTAGGTAGGATTACCTGCGGGAAAGGAACAGGAAGAGATAGGCAGATAGCCGAGAAATACTTTTCGTGGTCAGGGAAGGTAGAAACTGCAATTGCGAAAACTACGTCTTCTGCGGCAGACACCACTTACTACGGAATATACGACTACGGAGGCTCTCTGAAAATCGGAAAGAAACTTGTTGTGTCGGGAGAAAACTTCGTAACTTTGGGGGTAAATGTAGGCGCAGCACTAATCTTCAATAATGTCGTGTATACAGTTAGTGGATTCGCTACAACTTCGTCCTCAAATGATAGCCTGCTCGTGCATAAACTGATACCCGGCGCAGGAAGTTACGATGACGGAATACAAGGGGGTTGGTTATGGACTCACCTACACAACATTCCGTATGGTATACCCGTCGCTTGGGGGATAAACGAAACCACAGGCGCGGCTAAAACGAACGATAACTCTTTCACGGACATTTCTTCTACCTTCTCTAATGGCGGTGGTGATGCCTTCACTATACCGATACAACTCAATGGTGTTTGGACTACTTCTACAAACAACATAGATGCCTCTACTACTGAGTCACCTTCGGCTGTTGAAACCGAATTAGCAGGACAACTCTCCAATATTCCTTACGCTGATAGAAGCATAGATATGACTATGACTATTGAAGGAAATGAGCCTGACTTTGATGAGATTACTGTTAACTCATCAGTTAGTAGTCAGTATATGCTGCGACTTATGATGAAGGTTGATGGGTATGCAAAATCACCCAACTCAGGGAGTTACTATGAGAGCGACAAGTTTAGATTACTATGGAATAGCGCACTTGTTCGTCAATGGCTACCCCCTACTCAACTCTATACCGCTTTCGATATTAACAACGTCCCAATTACGTCTAACATGACTGTGGATGGAACGGTAGGAAATACGGACTCTTATGGGTCACCCTTAGATACTCGCAATATGGACTTTGGTAGCATACTCGGTAGAATACAAGAAGGCTCAGGTGTAGGCGACACATACAAGACCTCGTTCTGCTTCTTACAGGGGAGGGATGGAAGGTTAGAGTTTAGACCTAAGTATAACTCCGGTCTTGCTCTGACGAGGACAAACATGAATATTAGCAACATGAAGATGGATATTGAGGCACAGATAGATAAGGTGAGAGTCTACTATGACGACGCTCTTTCTTTCGTGGATTGGCCTGCAACTACTACCCCATTCACAAGCACCGCTAAGTGGAAAGTGCTTCAAAACCCGGAAGTTAAAAGTCACGAAGAAGCATTGGCGGTAGCAAAGACTGAGTATGAAAAACTAAATACCCCCGCCCTCTCTTTATTGGTCACGCCTCGCTTAGATAGCGCAGACTACGAACCAATGCTGACTGATGGTAGATACGGCTACATAGCAGACCCTCAGATTGCTCTACAAGGCACGTTAGACTACGATGAGGACTCTTCAAGCGTCCCACGTGACCGACACCGCGCTTGGACGTTAGTAGGGACAGGCGGCGTTCCTTTCTCCGGTATGGTAAACGCTCTTGACGGCAATCAGAAAACGTCTACGGACATTTACCACCGATACGGTCAGTCTACGGTTGTAGCAGGGAATGATGTAGCATGGGACGACAACTTCTATTGGTATGGGGCGAAATCTCTCTCTTACGCCACGCAAATAGTTCATGTGCCTAAGCGATGCCCTCTTGATAGCGATACTACGAGTAATGAATTGAGAGTATGGGTTGCTCTCAAGAACGGACAATCAGGAACGGACATAGACAACGCTGAGTTCATTGTTGGCTTAACAGATTATGCCTTCGCTACGTCTTCGGGAACCGGAGGTAGCGGCCCCACTCTAGTTGCGAGCAAGGCAACCAACGGAGAGCAGACAGTTACGGTGAAGCATAGTGGGTTCTACGAGATTACTGTCCCTCAATCTTATTCGTCCTCTCTCAATAGTGCCGGGGCCAAGTTTGTAATCTCCTTCAATGCAGAGTATTGTCGCGCTCTCCTGCGACACCGATGCGGTAATCCAGCGGGAGCAGACGTGTTGAAGAACAAGCATGATGTAATAGGCCATTCTTCATTCTCTGCATATAACGCGAACAGTATCTTCCCACTTGGAGTCAGAGAATATGGAGAGATATGCTTAACGTTCTCAAGCAGGGCAGCATTTCATGGCCCAAGATTACACATTGTTCCTGACTTCGCATACACCCCCGCTACCTATGTTACTCTCACAGACGCGGGACTTAACCTATCGTCAGAAGTCTTGGTAATCCAGAAAGTCATGTATAAGATTAGTCCCGAAAAGATTCAACTTAGTTTACAATTAGAGAAGGATGAGTCTAAAGCAGTAGATTCTGTTATCGCCTATCTCTTCCCCACGCCTCCGCCTCCACCTGCGGAGCCGGGTTATCACGTGCAGAATACAAGTGGGCCAAGTATAACTGTGGGGGCAGAAGTTGATTCCAACTCCACAGACAATATGCCGTTGGGTGGGACTCAGGAAGTAACCCAAGCATCAGGAACAACCAACTTTGGAGTAGGAAGTGCAATCAATGACTTATCATCAGCCGCTTATGGGAATATTAGAGGGCGCATGGATTTGGCTGGTGATTCATTCAGTCATCAAGGGCAATTCTCAGTTTTGGGTCAAAAGAAACCTGTATCTGTGCCTTCGGTAATGAAATCCTACAACGACAACACCGATTTGAAAATTGACGCCGGGACGACAACTATGTCTGATGAGGGGTATAGTCTGCCTCCAAGCGGCACACACCCTTCCGAGGAAAGCGCAGTATTCCATAAGGCCTCTCTACAAACAATCATCTCTGTTCCATCTGATGCAATCTCTGAGGAAATCGCTCTCTCTGCGGTAGTTTCGTGCGGGGAAGGAGGAACAGGAGGGAAAGCAATCGTTCAAGTCACTATCGAATGTGTTGATACGGGGGCCACACTCACGAGAGCAATACCCGTTCCCACCAATACGAGTAGGCAGAATATCGAGTTAATCCCTACCAACAACCTAAGCGGGGCGAATACACCAAACAATAGACTAAAGGTAACTCTCACCCGAAGGAATGAGGCTAATGATACGGCAACGCAAGACTCTGTAATCTTCCACGACCTTCAACTCCATTTCAGAAGAGCAGGTATGCAAGGGAAGTCACAAACGAATGAGTTCAGGCCGTATCAATGAGTTTGTCCCTGAGAGCCAAGATATTTCTCGCCTTCGTTCTCCCAATACCGTCTACTTCCATAAGAGCCTTCTGAGTTTGTCTGCTGTGGAGAATCTTAGGTAGGCTACCAAACTTCTCTAAGAGGGCTTCGGCCTGCTTAGGTGAAACACCGCGCACAGATGAGAGAACAGCAATCCTTGAATCCAACTTACTCTTCTCTAAACTCTTCTTAACGTCCAGCGGCAAATCGCTCTCTTTAGTTTTAGCCGCAACATTCAACTGAGTGTGGTTGATTATCAACCACTCTACGAAATCATCCATCGTCAGTAATTCCATGTATTGAATATTGGGAAATCTCTGATAGAACGTGAGTTTGAATTGCTTGGTGATTTGTTTCATCCGGGCTATCTCTATCGCCATAGTCTTGCGCTTAGGGCTACCACGCACATAGGGTTTGAGTTGAGTTCCATAAACCACGAGGAAAGGCTTCTCTACTCCCTCTTCCAATTCTCGGAGTTGAGTTATGATTGTCCTACTTCTTCCGATACCCAAGATAGAACGGTATAGGTCGTTGATTTCCTTTGCCTCAATCCCCCAATCACCCATTCGGTAATCGGAAGTTTTCATTCGGAGGACTTTCGCCTCTCCCTCGTCTGACTGATTGGCGTCACCCATTCGCATGAGCAATTTGGCGATTAGTTTCGGGTTCTCGCGGTCATCTATGAGCAGCATACCTAAGCCTAAGCCTAAGTCTACATAAAAGGTATTGTTTTGTAACGATGGAAATATCGTTAAAAAAACGCGATTAGATACCACACGTGCCGCCACAGCAGCCTTCGACTTTCTGTTTGCAAGTCACACAGGTCATCGAACCATGTAGGTCAATGAGGCCTGCCGTGCTTCCGCAGAAAGGGCAAGGGGCAGTTACTTGAAGAGCCATATTACTTTTACCTCCGAATTAGTGTTCGTGCGCCCAACAACCATGACCGTCACATAGTCCGTTGTTGAGATACCACGAAGAGGAAGGAGATTTTTCGTAGTCAACAAGACTCTCCGCATGAAAGCGAGTGACGGCAGGATTGAAGTCCCTCCACCCTAATGTCGCCATGAATGCAACCATCTTCTCTACAATATCGCGCCTTTGCTCAGGTGTGAGTGTAGAGGGGTGTGCGAACCAACGAAGATTCTCGGCTAGATGTTGTGCAAGAGCCACCCTAACGAAGTGCTTTGGGTTCTCGTGGCGTATTGCTCTATCAAGACAAGGCGGGATAGGGATTTGCTCAATGCTCCCTATCTCGCCGTTAAACTCTGTGATTATTGAGGACAATTCCTTCATCGGGTTATCACTAATCCATTGAACAATATCGAAATCAGATGTTCTGACTTCTCCCCTAAATGGGTCAAGATAGGCAAGGCGAGGGTCGGGTATGAGGGGAATCTTGTAGACCAAAGGATTCGCTGCAAAACTTTTAGCGCAAATGTTGACTGACCACTTTTCTCGTGTGGGGTTCCAAGTATCGGGAATCCGAGTCAACTTCTGAGGATGCCCTACTCCATCCAATGTTTTTAGGTCACGAGCAACCTCTCGCTGATACCTCTCAATGTGCTTTGAAATTGCCCTCCCGAAGACAGGTTTTGTGAATAGTTGGTGAACGTGAAATCCACGACCCGTAAACACGAGTCGAACGTCGCCGTTAAGCCTATTTAGAAGCAATCCTACGTCCTCTTTGACGTCAGATAGGCTCCCACCCTCCGGCGTATCAAAATCCCACCACGCACGGTCAATAATTACTGACTCAATATCCATCTTGTGACGTCGAATCGGATGCCTCTTACCGAAGGCGTAGAGGCTCGTGTAGCACGAAGCCTTACCGTTGAGATTGGTAACATAGGAATCGAAAGAATCCCTGCTCTCGCAAATGTTACGGCGTAAACCTATCTCTCGTGGAAATTGAATTAACATGAAAACTACTCCGGCATTTGGATTTGTTGCTGATGACCACACGCACAACCACCAACAGTAATCATTTCAGGCTTACTCCCTTCTTGGCCGGTCACACGAACCATATCCTCAAAGCCCTCCCAATCATCATCCTTTCCACAGGAAGCGCAGGTTACTTTTACCCTGTTCATTTCGGACATATTCTCACTCCAAGAAGTTAGCAGTTTCGCCTGTTAATTCCGCCTCGCAATTCATGCAAAACTCGCACCACAACGGACAGAAGTAATCGCTCCACTTCATAGGCCATTGTTGGAGTTTCAACTGTTGCATAGTGTCGGATAAAGATTGTGAGAAAACATTGATACTACGCTGACCGATTGGCTCCAATATCGCAATTCCTTGTTCGGGACCAAGCCACAATCGTTTACCTCGCTTGTTACCCTCAAGAAGCAACTTATCTTCACTTCCGTCTTCGGGGGGTAGGTAGTCGGGGGAAAGGTAGAGGAAATGGGTCGGCTCTTCGTAGTGTTCTGACTGAGAGAAGCCTATTTCCAATAGGCGACGGTAGTAAATTAACTCCTTGCGTGTGCGTCCGAGTTTACCAACGTTCATCTTCCCTGTCTTCAACTCAACAATAACGACGCCCAAGCCCTCAACTCTCAGAAGGCCATCAATCATACCAACCCATATCACATCGTTGCCCTCGTAGTTTTCGTAGATTTCGTGCTTCACTTCGGCCTCTAATACCTCAAAAGAACCCAAGTCATGCGCTATCTGATGAAGCAAGATTTGCATGGAGTCTATCGCGGGGTCGTCACTAACTTGGTGTTCGATGGCCGAAGCCGGTATAGCGTCCGGCCCTTTGAGAAGTCCGTCTTCCAAGACGGAGTGAACCCGACCCCCCCTAATCATAGGCTCGGTAGGGGGAGGGGAAGGAAGTCCTGCTACATACCTCCAATAGAATTGACGAGGACACATGAGATACGTCATCAAAGACGACTTACTGATTCTAAGGAAATCCTCGGCATCGGGAATGTAGGAAGATGCTTCTGATTGTGCTGCTGTCGCTAACGTCATTTCCTCAACCTCCATACCGTTTCTCTATACTTCCCTGAAATGGTGTCCGTAGTTACTTTTACCTTCTGAAAACGAGGGTCGCCCCTCATGCAAGATGTAAAGGAAGTTTTAGTCGGACAAACACGAGAGGATTGCCTCAACGTTGAGTTGTTTCTATTTACTCCACCCAATGTTGCGTTAGTGATGATTTCGTCATACGATACGTAACGGGGCCATGTAGTTTCAAGAAAGCGAATTACACAGGGTAACCATTGGTATTTGCGCCTTGCTCTCTTCGCCATAACTATTCCTCAGAATCCGCGCCATCTTCTGAGGGTTCAACTTCAAGGATTGCGCTCTGCATATCCTGTAAGTTAATTTGTTCAGTCTTGTGTAGGTTTCTACCACAATTAGGGCAGTCTTCCGTGTTCTCAATCCCCTCTATTTCGGGACGAATGGCTTCTTCCTTGCAGTTAACGCACGTAATTCTCGTTATCTTCCCCTGTTCATCGAGCATACCGAAGACGATGTGATTCAACTTCATTATGTCCGTAACAGCCGCATTTGCGAACGCATTAAACTCGGTTCGTGCCTCTTGCAATTCAGCCTGCAACTGCTTGACTGTGGGCTTTCCGCTGAACTTGCGTCCTCGACTCATACATAAACCACCCCAAATGATGCTTATAATGCTGTCTATATCCACGTAAGGCTTCCAAGACCGCGTAGAGTATTGAAGAGGGGCTGCGAATCCCACCCCATGAGATTGAAATACGGCATGACTTTCTTCACGATGAAACGTTCCGCTAATTCCTTGAATCCAATAGTATACTTCCCCTCAATTTCTTTCGGGTCATCGAATGCAATATACTTCCCCTCATTATTCAGAGTAACGAGGAAGAACGAACCCTTCCGATACCCCTTCCCAAGAAACTCATTGGCCCACGCTGCTCCCGCGCTTGGGCCGGACAATACCTTGTAGTCACTCAGGTTCTTTTCCAATTTACCTTTCATGCAAAGGTTCGCAGGCTCTACCTCGCCTTCGATTACTTTTAGGATGAGTTCTGTGACGCTCTCGGTAACTTCCTTTTCTGATTCGCCGGAGAGAATACCACCAATCACGTCCTTCATGCAATCTTTCATTATGACCGGCATACGCGACTGCTTCATCTCTATTCCTTTGATGTAGAGAGTGTCTTTGTGACCCACCCCATCACTCCACACTACATTTGCGGCATAACGATTTTTCGCAATCAACAACATTCGCTCACACCACTTCTCAAACTGAACCTCAATAGGTCGCATCTCGTCATTGATTTCTCGTAGAGCCTCTTCTCCTTCTTCGGGAGAAGACATGGTAACGAAGACGCTGTCTGTGTGACCGTAGAAAACCTCAAGCCCCTGCTTCTCGGCCTCTTCTTTGAGTTTGTTGAGAGTTTGTCTTGATGTGTGAGTAATTGCTGCTGCTATCTCAGGGTGATACAAGCCATACTTGGAATCACCCGCTACACCATACATCGAAGCCACTAACGACTTGCAAGCATACTGCATGGTGTCCCATCGTTGTCGCTCTTCCCCGGTTTCTGCATTCCTTCGTGCCTCTTTGAATTGGTTTCTAAGAACGGTCATGTTATCCATCTGTCTAACGAGCATACCCGTTTTACCATTAGACGGCAAGAAACAAGTCCCGTTACCACAGTCAACCCCGTCTTCGGTGGCGCTATCAAGCATCTCCCATGAAATGTTGTATTGCTTCGCGTTGCTGTGATACATAGCCATCACATCGAGAATGCCGACATTTTCATAGAGTCCCTTAGCCACTTCCATTATGTCTGCTCCCTCGTAATCTACCTTATCGAATTGGGGTCGAGAAGGTATACGGCGTTCCCATTCAGAATCTTGAAGAGCAAGACAAGTGAACATTTTCGTGATGAACGGAGTAGTGCGAATATCGCATTGAACAAGGTGTTGCAAGGCAAGGTAGTAATTGATTGCATTTACTTTTAGGTCGAGTTTAGGGAGTAGCCTAACATCTTGGCGACAGTAGTGAACATACAAAGGAAGGTCGGATAGGTAGGTGTCGTGTCCGTCGGGTAATTCAATCTTCCTTTCACCGAGGATTTCAAACGCCACGTCATCAAGTTTGTAGCCGGGGAGTTTTCCGTTCTTCAACTCCCATAGTTTTGCGGTAGCAATCATCAGGTCAATGCACATACGTCCAACAATAGGCTGCGCCCAATCACCAAACTCATAACGCAGTCTATTCATGGGTGATAGACTTCTTGGCTCAATTCCATTCAAGCGACAGCGTTCAATAATCTGCTTGACGTCAGCCCCCGTAACATACCATCCCGTTATCACATCGGGGTCTTGTTGCCCCATGTGACGTAGGAAATCAACAAGCATCAGCCTTTCGTTAGGGAAGCCCCTCGCAGGCACATCATATTGGTAGTCACCAAACTCGGAATATTCCTCAGTTAACTCTAAGGCAGGATTTACGAACCATACGTATTCGTTGTTCGTGAACGAATCCTTGACTACAATTACCCTCATTTTGTTTGTTGTAGGACTCCACTCACAATCAAGATACCATATTCTATGGTCGTAGTATGGAATGGGAAAGTTACTTTTAAGGTGGTCACAAATGGCCCTATTCACATAAGGAACGTTTGCCTCCCAAGTAGGGACGCTGAAAAGGTCTGCTTTCGCCTTCACGTCACGTATCTGTGCAGGCGTAGCAACCACGAGTTTCGTTAGTTTTTCTCCGTATACGCCTAAGTAACCATCTTCCTTTGAAGCAGCATCGAATAACGGGGCGTGTTCAGTTTCAACAAAACAATAAGGCCACACATCTTCAATGATTCTATGTTGTCGCTCTCCGTCCTCATTCCGATAACGAATATTGACCTTTCGACGGCCCATGCTCTCAATTATCATGTTTCTTCCGTCCCTTGCTACGGGTAGGAATATCATGCTTAAGTAGCCATTGGTGGATAGCCGTCGGTGTTATCCCAAATTGGTCGGCTATATCAGCCATGCTCCGTTCCTTCTCCACGTATTGCTCCATTAACCATAGAGGGTCACGATATAGAGGGTCTAACTCCTGCCTAATTTTGATAGAGGCAACGAAGTTTTCCCCATTCGCACCCTCCCAAGTCACAGTTTGCGTTCCTGCTGTTTGGAGGTCTATTTGCATGGAATACACGTCAATACTTTTACCCTCCGAAATGAGAGTAGCGTCCGCAACGTAAATCACGTGAGGAAGGTTACCATCTGCATCGGGGAACATGGGCTTTTCATCTCCTTTCTTGATGTAAACTTTCGGCCCGACACGCTTACCCGTCTTCTTGCTTCGTCTTGCTGCTATATCGAACCAATCAGACATAGACTTCACAATCTCCTATTGACGATTGAAGCAGGAAATCGCCCTCACCTAATTCAATGATGAGTTTAATCCCCTGCCCTTTGTCCCTCAAATCTACGAAGTGAAGGTCAGCCTTGCTATTCCGTGTGATTCGCATAATGTGGTCTAATCCACCACCGAAAGTAGCCTTGAACCCCTGATAGTTGCCCCCCTTTCTGACTTTGCAGTCTTGACCCAAAGGGAAGTCCAACGTATATTCTGTCTGCCCCTTGAGTTGGTTCCCTGTGATTACTTTTAGTCCATCTTTTGTGGTGTGGTTTGAGCCAACGAAAGTATACTCATTCAACTTCTGATTATTCATGTTCACGCAACGCAACGCTTCATGCAGAGTATTCACATCTACATTGAAATAAGAATGGAATGGGGTGACTTTTTCGCCATCATTCAATTCGTAAACTCCTTCGCTCAGAACCTTACCCGCGATAGACACGGATTTTGTATACCATTCTTGGAGAGAGGCGGGGCTATGGGGAAACGCCAAAGCATCAGCATTAGACGTGAGAGTGGTCTGCTTACTTTTAGACTTAACCAAGAGTTTGCTGCCTTCCTTGTGAATGAGCGTGAGTTTCTCGCTGTGGTGATTCAATGCGCCCAAAGTGTCTTCGATATTCACGATAGGGATTTGTCCGTTGCTTGACTCAATCGTTGTTTCGCCCTCTTTCGGAGAGGCGTGTCCTGAGAGTGGTTGTGAAAAGATAGACACACTCGATACACCATCTCTGACTAACGAGCAAGTGTAGATACGAGGCCAAGCCACAGTCAACATACAGGCATTGACTTGCGAGTTACTTTTACCCGCAATAGTCTGAGGCCGTTGCGTCATTTTCAACAGAGTAGATAATTGGGTTTTACCGATGTAGACAACCATTGAGATTCACCTAAGCCTTCTCATCAGTTTCGATTTCAGGCTCAGGTTCAGACTCAGGTTCAGGTTCAGGCTGCAAGAAAGGTAGACCAAACCATGTTACTTCGCCGTTCTTCACAGAAAGAACGTCGTGAGTAGAACCGACAAACTCCATGCCTGCACCCTTCATTTCCTCGACAGTTGCACGCACAACCCATTGGTTATCGCCCAACTTCCTGTCGCCCTTCACGCCTGCGGCCATATCAGCCTTTTTCATGTAACGACTCAGGAATATCTGCTGTGTAAACTTCCGCATGGTTCCCTTTTCCCATTCGGGCCTTTCACCAACGGCCATAAGCACCTTCTTCCCACTTCCGTCGTCCATGTATTGCTGAACGGCCTTCAAGTGGTAGGTGTAGAATACCTTACTGACGGGTAGAGCATGAATACGAGTGATAACATCACGGTTCAAGCGATTGCGCTCGCGCCATTCCTTCTGATTGAAGGAGTCATCTTCGTTCTCAATGACCCCCTTATCGAGTAGAGATTGGCGCATAGCGAACTCACACCACTTGAGGAAGGTAGAGCCTCCATCAAAAATGATACCGCCTACGTTATCCCCTGACTCGACACTCTCAGCAATAATATTGATGTAGAACTTCGTCTTGTTGAGTAGAGCCTGATAGTCAATCGAGTTATCCTCGTGGAATATGGAATCGTCCATCTCATCAAGGAGTGGGATTACTTTTATGTTCGGTTTATCCGGGTAGATGTAGTCCAAAGTAGAACGAGCCGAATTATCCACATCGAAAACATAGACAACGTCGCCGCGCATTATCTCCATCTCCAAGAGAGAAGCAGCAAGGCCTGTCTTACACGTATTCTCGTGACCAACAAGGGCCATCCTTGTTTCAATCGCTTGCGCCATTGAATTAGTGAATAGATTCGCATAGTATTCTCGGTCATAGACGATTGCCTTCGGGGTCGCTTTACCCGACTTCCCTTTAGGGGCCGCCTGCGCCGTAGTCTTAGAATCGCCCCAATTTTGCGCCATCATTCATCCCATCCTGAGTCTTCGTCGCCTTGAGTAGTTATAGCCTCACCGTAGATATTCGTTCCAACAACTTCGACTCCTGCCGTAGAATCAAAGGGGAACCAACCGTTCACAGTCAAACGCTGCTCTCCTTCTTGGCTGCGCCATGTTTGACCGATTACCATGAGTTTCGTGCCTACGCCGAAAGAAATCTCTTCCTGTGCGGACACGTATACGTCCAAAGTCGCGGCGGTGGAAGTAATATCCAAATCTGAGCAGACGAGGATGAAACCACCGTTCTCGCGTGGGTCAATGTGAATTACCTCAGTAACAAGTGCGACCTTTCTATCGAACCATCCGTCCTTGCCGTGATTTTCGTTGAAGTAGCCTTCCAAAGCCATTAGGTTTGGAAGCCAATCAAAAGTTGCTGTTGATTGTTGGGGTGACCCTGCTGTATGGATTTCACTTAGCGTAGGGATTAGTCCTGAGAACCCACCATCGTTATCGCTTTGTATGGGCGGGGCGGGGAATAGCGAAGACAATGAATCATCTTCCGTCAGAATTGAAACTTCGGGCTTTGCGTATGCTCGACCCAAACCGTTCTTGCCCTTCGCTCCTGCGCGTAGTGGTATAGTGCCGGTTGTGAAGGTAGAGTGTTGAATATCAGCAGCCTTTCCTTGCGCTCTGACTTCAATCAAAGCAACATCGTCAGTTGAACCTTGAGGCCTGCCGTAGAACAAGGAAACGCGCTCGCGGTCATCCTGTGGTCGTGGGCGACCAAACTTGAAGTTGGCGTCACCGGACGGGAAGGTCGCATTGGACTTATCCCATACAGGGTAGAAGTGAGTGTTCTCATCTAAGCGCATGGTATGCTTCGGCAACTCACCGAACTCGGCTTCGTTACCACCGAAGTCCTCACGCGCATAGCGAATGAACGTGCCGTCGTGGTTGTCGTCGTAAAGGACGACGGCTCCTGAATCTATGAGAGCCTGACGAGCATCGGGTGATGCAGCAAGCAACTGAGTCTTCATCTTCTTGTAGCCCCACTCGCCCCACATCTTAGGGCGGGGCATATCAACGAACATTCCTTCAAAGGTTGTAACGCCTGCTCTCTTGAGGCGTGCGTTGTCGGTGTTAATCATACGCGCAGCCACACGTAGAGCAAGTATGCCGCAATCACTCTCGGACTTGCCTGCTGCTATCCAAGCGTCGCCCTGTTGAGTGAGTATCTCTTCTGCGCGAGCGCGGACAATTCCTGCGTCCACATTCAGCGTCTTAGCGACATTATTCAAGACCTTCTCATCCATGCTGCATTCCTCTTGGGTAATCTAACGGAGTCTAATCATGCTTATGAAGGTAATGGTCACGTCACGCATAGGCGAACAAAGTTGGCTGCTATGATTGAGGGTTGGACTCCCATTATGAAATCTCGCTCGGCTGTAACCGCAGCGTCAATTAGTTTTAGTTTGGATTCAGTCTTTGCCTCACTTTGCATCCCGTAATCGAAAATGTCCCTAACAGCCCTCAAAGGAAGAGCAGGGTGTTGTCGCTTCTCAAAGACCAACAAGGCGTGTTCGTAGTCGCGCTCCTTGAATGCTAGTTGGAGGAATGATGAGGCATTAACGCACTCGCCTTCCAATGAAAAGAGGAATCGCTTCTGTGCGTTACTTGTAGGGTCGTAAAGTCCGTCGTATGCTTGGAGAGCATTGATACTGTTTCGCAAATCGCCTACGTGTGCTTTCGCAATCATCCCAAGTTCCTCGTTAGTTATCTCGACCCCCTCTATACTTGCTATGTGCGCGAGGCGTGTGATTATGTCCGACTTAGTTATAGCCGAAAAGTAACACACCACACATCTTGACTTCAACCACTCGGTAATTTTGCTGAGATTATTGCAAGTGAGAATGAAGTAACCCTGTGCGTTCTCGATGACTCCCTTGAGCGCGGACTGTGCCGCAGGAGTCAGTTGGTCTGCCTCATCAAGTAGGAATATCTGCTCCGAGTTACCTGTCCTCGACATTGGGAGTAAATGCTCTTCGACAAACTCTATCCCACGAGTGTTCTTGCTGCTTGCATTGAAGACATGGATAGGCCATCCCTTATCTTTGGCGAGCGCGTGTGCAAGACTTGTCTTGCCCGTTCCGGCTTGCTCGCTGTGGAATATGAAATGCTGCATTGATTTCACTTGGTCAAGCACATACTCTTGTCCTATTATCTCGTCAAGGTTGGGTCTGTGCTTCTGTGACCAAATCTCAACATATCCCATGATTACTTCCTCCTATTGTTGCAAGTCTTCTAGGAATCGGAAGTTTCTTCCACCCCGCGCTTTCAATATCACCCTTTCCGCCTCCGGCTCATCTGTCCTTTGCGGCATCCTTCTTCGCAGGGTATCACCCGATTCGGACGGGGGGTTATGATTAGGTAGACTAAGACCCGGAGCGACCCCGCCGCCCACGCTTAACGCGCTCGGAGAAACTCGCTCCATGCTATATGCTGCATTATCATGCTTATGAAGGTAACTAATCGGTATCTATGCTCTGCTCCAAGATAATTGCGTCAGCCATAGTATACATCTCGACTAAAACTTTTCTATGCGGGGTAGGAGGGCCGAAAATAGGCTCGGCGGCAAGGGACATGAGAAGGGCTACTTTTAGGCCACGAAGAAAATCACAAGACAGGGGGTTATCAGCGATGATAGCGTCAGTCCTTTCGTCCATACCTTCTTCGTAATCAGGATTTGTCTTGATTATGAGAAGATGCCTAACGAAATCCAACTCGTTTAGATTTCGCTCATTGATAATGCCGGAAGTGTCTACTTGGTCGTGCATACTCAGAACCATCTCGATGATGCTCGATAGGTCTTCCATACCCTTCCCTCACTTTCCCTATACCCCAAACGTTACTTAAGATATTTGACGGAAGGCTAAACCAAACTGAATACTTTTAGAGTAATGAGAACAGTCAAAACGGTGTTGAAAAAGCCCATCATTGTGCGCCAAAACGCCATGCTGCCCTGATGCTCTTCACAGGAATACTCCCACTCACTTTTCACGATTCTACCACCCTTTTGATGCTTAAGATGCTTCCGATTCTCGCACACAATGCAGGCATACGTTGTGTCCTTTCGGTTTGATTCTGATACGTCCGCATTTCTCGCATCGTGTCGCTTCCCTCATTTGGCTCGGAGTCATTACTGTCGGTGTTCTTGTTAGGTTAATATCTCCTTGTTCTTGAATCAAGTCACGGTTAATATCGTAGATGAGATGATTTGCTTTTACTCCAACAACATTTTCTACGCTTTCTTTCCCGACAGATACGATTTGTGGGTTCTTGGAGAGTAATGCAGCGAGAGAATGTGGTGAAGGAACCGTTCTGATACTTTTATGCTCACTTAAAAGGGCAGCCATGCGCTCTTTCGTCATCGCCCCATGTTCCCAAAGTAGGTCTACAAGGATGCGTCGAATCCTCCTATTGTTTGCACTCATTACTTTTAAGGTAGCGGGAAGTGTTCATAAGTCATTCGTCGTGCATACTGAGATACATCGCGGAGTAAATGTAGCCCTCGTCGTCCATAGGCTCAGACGAATTACTTTTAGCATAGAATGTAGAGTCCTGAATCACAGTAGCGAGTAGCACCGTGAATACCTCAAACAGTAGGCCAAGAATGAAGAGGAAAGCGAAACAGAGGGCGACTTGAATCATACCCATCTTGCTTCCTCTTGAATTGTCTTCTTAACCCCCTTTGGTAGTTGCTCCTTAGCCTGAATCCTCACTTGGTTCGCCACAGAAGTAGATGACTCGATAATCTCACTCCAATACCTATCATCACTACGGAAGGGGTGTGGCGGCCCATCTTCTTGCTTCGTTTTCTTGGGCCAACTAACTCGGCCCGGAACAGGAGAAAGGCCGAATGCAAATAAGGCATGAGTGTAGACGTCCGGTAACTCAAGACCAATCGTCGCTAAACGACGGAAGAAAGCCAAGTCGGTGACGTTGCTCTTGATGAAACTAAGCGCGTAAGGAATCGGGACGTGTTGAGCATGGTGATAGGCTCGCAGTCTATCGGTTTCTTTTAGGATGACTCTTGTGGAATGAGATAGTTTGTTGTGACTTTCTTTTAGGTCGGGTTTGTCGAACATGACCAACTCCTTAGTAGCCTTGCTCAATCGCGGAAACTTATCCATGCACACTATGAGTTGACTCTTGATATACGGGAGCCAATACAAGACGTCCTGCTCAGAAAACTTTTTCGTGCGAAGGACGTAGGTAATGTTCGGTTGGTCAGGTGTAATGTCTACGTGGTCATACATAACCAAGCAGGAATACTGACGAAGAAACTTCGTATCATCCTTTGTGAATATCACGATTCCCATTTTTCGACCTCCAATTTTTCGCGCCCAATTTTCTCAATTTCACCTTTATGAAGTTACTTTTAGCCTTCTCCATTGAGTATAGTCGGCGTTGGGTAAAACGGGTCATTTACGAGAATGTAATCAACCAATCGTCTATACTGCGAAGTAGTCAATTCCCACACGAAACGAATCGCGGGTGGCTTAATCTCATACGCGCCATGATACCACTTCACACCATCAGACAATATCACGGCAACTAAGCCATCATCCTTCATCTTCTGAATCAGCCTCGGCCAATCCTTCGTGTAGATAGGTCTTGTATTGAGAAGACGGGGGGAATCACTTCTCCACTTTCTTTTAGTCAATCTGTAACCTCCTGATAATCAACGTCAATAACATTCACAGGTTCTTTTAGGGCGGACATACGCAATTCAACTTGGTCAAGTAATTCGGGGTGGCCTGAAAGAACGTCTACAAGCAAACGACTCATATCATTCATTTGCGCCTGCGCGAGAAGAAGTTGGGAATCTACACCGATTTCCTTCTTGAGTTGTGCAACGAGTTTCAGACTCGTGTTAGCCTGACCGATGAGTCTTGTGGCGTCGGCCACGAAATCAGAATTGATGCCCCCAACGGCCTCCTTCTGTTCCTCCAACTCATTCAGATATGTCGTGATTCTGTTTACGATTTCTTCCGCAGAATCAAGCGTATTGATTGATTGCTCTCGCGCTGCTTCGACATGACTCGCCTTCGTAATATCGTAGTCAATGTGATTCGCCATGTGATTCATCACAGTCGCTTCCGGCCAATTGTGCTTTACCTCAAGATAAGTGGGTTCGTATTCCTGACTGTGGACTCCGATTTCATACTCATGCCGCTTTCGATGGGCGCACAGCGAACAATCGCCTTCAAGCACCCAACGAAGCACTTCGATAACGAAGGCGTCATTCGTGGTAGCCAATCGCTCTTGAATCTCGCGCTGACTTCTCATATCTCATCCTCCTTTGCTGTCGGCCCGAAGCGACACAGAAGTCCCTTCCTGCCCCTCCGATTAGTTTCAGGCTCAAACTCGTGATACCAAGATTGCGGCTCCAAGTTTTCAACCATCCATCGCTTCGCGCTTTGATAGTCGCCGTTAGTAACCATTCGTGAAACTTCCTTGACGACTTCTGACTTCGGCAAGTCCTTGAGCCAAAACGTCGTGCGAATCAATTCCATGTCCGCGTCCATAACGCTCCGCCTCATCTCAAGAGAAGTATTGAGAATTGACTCCAACGTGGGGTCAAGTGTGATTATAAGAGGGCCACCACCACGATACTCCGGCTGCATCATGTGATACCCTATGCAAAGACGCCTAAAAAGGTCTGCTTCGTAAGACCGGACAGCGGGGTGTTCAATCCATTCGGCAACTTCGTCATCGAAGATAACTCCATTGGGAGGATTGGCGACGGCCTCTTCCATTCTCTTACGAATCCAATTCTTGATTTCGATTGATAATTCGGCTAATTCTACTCGGTCTTCTATCGGCATATTTGCTTGAATGTGCTGCGACTCTTTGTATTGCTTCTCCTTCTCCGGCGTCATCTCAATATCTATGATGAAGAAGCGTCGGTCAAGCCCGGACTCCAATTCAAATCTTGCAGGCTGTGTTCCCGCCCATACCGTGTAGCGTGTAGTATAGTTAACCCAACCTGCGCGGAGTGCTTTCTGCACACGCCCGTTATCGAGAGAAGTCAGGAGTTGGTTCTTCATGTCGAGTGAGTGTTCCTTCTTTGAGGCATCACTCATGGACGAAAACTCTTCAAAGCCGAGGAAGCCTCCACACATCTCACGAGCGAGAGGGCGACCCATTATCTCGCCTTCTTCATCCACCGAACCGAACATACCGGCCTCGGTCACGCTGTTTGGCCCCATCATGGTTCGGAAGCCATGACCCATATCAGCGTTGCCGCTATGGATAAGGCCCGTTCCTTCTGCGAGGAACATTAGAATTAGGACAGATTTACCGGAGCCTTTCGCTCCCCTCAACATTAGATTTATCCTTGTATCAGGGAGTTGGGACATGGGCGTGTAGAATGGGGGGTTGTTGTGTCGAAGCGGACAGTTTTCAATGATGAAGTCATTCTCTTCATCTACAAGTGGGCTGTCGGGGTCAAAGTCACACCGACTACACTTGTTAATGCAATTGAAAATGTGTCCTCCGATACTACACAGAAAAATCGGAACCTTATTCTGAACGTCAATGTAATGGTTACGGTCTGTAAACTCCATCGTCTTTCGGAACACGTTGAAGTCAGACATGGTAGTCATCCACCCCTGCATCAGCCATAGCGCGGTCAAGGTCAAAGGGTCGAGCAAGATGTTCAAAGTCATTCAGCACGTTTATGTATTCCTCTACCTTCGGTTTGTTGTGGTCTAATCCTAAAACGAAATCGCAGTAGTAAAGCAGCGAGTCAGTAGTTTTAGTATCAATGAAGTCTTCTACGTTCCTCCCTCCAATAGCAATCCATACTCCCCGAATCTCATTCGTGCAGAAGTTCTTGAATATGCAAGCAAACGTCCACGAAGGAGCAGCCAAGACGATTTGCTTTTCGATTTCTACACCCTCCAATGTGAGCGCATTTTCTTCATGGTTGATGTAATCGTAAACAGCCACGTCCTCATCCTCAAGAGTTGCATACTCGTCGTCGTAACCACCAACGGATTGCAGCAAGTTGCTCGTGAGATACACTAACTCATCTACACCGCGCTCACTCAACTCCATTACTATATCGCGCACGACAGGGTA
>VTLG01007483.1_pt1 | contig 66453 bp, 69 predicted proteins | sample 4694571 | NCBI WGS metagenome assembly VTLG01 (sample SAMN12604809, study PRJNA352737) | marine metagenome | biome: ENVO:00000447; feature: ENVO:00000209|ENVO:00000569|ENVO:01000036; material: ENVO:00002151; isolation source: viral sequences binned using virsorter ...
CCTGACCCATCGCCGTGTCGCGTACGCGGGGTCATCCAGCAACGCCTGCATGTCGCGGACGAGGGTCGCGGTCTTGGTTCGCTTGGTGTATGTCTTTACCTTCATGGTCGTAACTCCTTGCCTTTCGGCGGTTTGAGTGTGGAAATAAGCAGAACGGCGGATTGCCGTCCTATCGACTCATCCCATCACAATATCTATGCGTCCAGATGAAGGATATTCCAAAACGTACCCCTAGCGATACCCCTAGGCACGATTCCCGCCCCCCTACATCGGGCGATTGTGCAGGTACTCGCCCGATTCTCAGGCAAACCAACGCAATCAGGGGTCATACCTTCAGCATCGGGGGGCATGGGGGGACTGCTCGCCGCCCAATGTCTAATAAGGGTGATGTGTATTCTCGACCCCTAAGTCGATTTCTACCGATTCATAAGATCTCCCTTAGACTTGACTATAGAGTACATCTTGTCCATGACCTTATCATGGTCAGACTCGAGTCGACGAATCCGTCGTTTGTCTTCAGCAGCATCTTTCTCCAGAGCTGTGACCTTGTGAGAGAACTTCCACACAAAACCAACTAAGGAGAAGAATCCTGTTGTCAAGATGGTGAGAGCTACCTCTACCCATTCTATGTTTTCCATAGTTCCCCCTAACTATTAATACTGTTGTAAGCTGACAGAGGGAGGACCAAGGATTCCTTGATCCTCCCCCTACCTTCCCCATTAGACCAAACCACCGACTGTCGACTCGACCGCACGGGTACTACGAAGGTCCAAAGGTAGCGAAATTCCTAAACACACATCTCTAACCAATGTATAATATACTATTATACCCGATTTTCCGTCCCATACCATATCTAGTTGAATAGGTTCAGGGGAACCTCAATATATTGTGGTGTCGTAAATAGGTCGGCAGTTACTCCCTTTGTAGTATTTTGGATCTGCTGGTCTGCGAACCTACGAGGTCCACGGTATCTATTAGGCTGTCTAATAGACATTGGGATCTTAGCTCTAGATGGCGGACTCTCATTCTTGATAAGAGCCGAGGGATTTGTCTCCTCAAGCGTCATAAGAACATCAGACCACAATTCCGTAGCAGCTTCCCGATCTCCATTCTCAATCATCTCAGTCAAGATCGGGGAGTAAGCCCCAGCCAAGACTGCCAGACGATCAGAGTGGGAGGGCTGAACATAGCTCATAAACGCTCTCTCGACTCCCCACCACCAGAAAGCTCTAGTGGGTAAAATTGCCTCGTACAGCAGTCCGGTTAGCCTACTAGCCCGAGTAGAGTCTCCATCATCATTCTGCAAGTCCGTGCCGGTCATTATCCAGTCCATAAAGTTGGGCGGCTTCTTACTGCTGCCTGCTCGTCTAGTTAGAACGCCCTTTCCGGCAAAGGCATCACTAAAGGCTTCTCCAACTTTCCAAGCCGTACTCAAAGGAGCTGGGGTAAATGGCTGTGCCTTAAATACTCTATCTCCTGTAAATTGAGAAGTAGCGGGTACGATTGCTATATCTCTCAAGACAGAATGTCCAAACCCTAACCACGGGGCAGCCGAGCCTTCTTTCATCAGCATTGCAAAAGGATGCTCCGCCCATTTTTCTGCCAGCTCTTCAAGATCTTCCCCATTCTTAAGTGCTCTCACTTGTCTAAAGAACATTTCAAATCCTGAGATCATTGCAATCATAGCTAGGGCAGCAATATTTGTCATTTCCGAGGGATTCTTTTTCATGTAAGTCCAGAAGAAAGCTAATGGGTATGTAGCATAGAACGAAAATGCCCGACCAAAGGAATTCTTCTGGGCTCCAGTGAAGGAGGCAATTCCTCTGACTTCAGGACTAATATCGTGTGCTTGCATTTCTAAGAATAACATAAGACGATCAATTGTGTCTTCGTATAAGCTTCGTTCCATTGCCCCTAACGGGAACTCGTGCTCCATAAATCTCTTATGCATCTTGGCTTTATCGAAGTGACCTGTCTTAGCATTAAACTCTCCCCATTCAAATAGCTCTCTTAAAATATGGTTTACATTATTACCATTAGCATCGCCAACTAAACCAGATCTTAACCATCTCATTCCTAAATTAAATGGTACGCCGGTTTCTCTCATAATACCCTTAACATATTTAGCTCTTTCTTTGGGACTGGTTAATGCCTTTAAATAGGTGACATCTAACTTTTCAGCAAAGTCAAATAATCTATCTGCATTGTGAAGAATAGTATATTCCGCCTGTCCCACAGCAATATTCTTCACCATATTAATCGTCTGCTTTAAGAAGCCAGCTTCAACACCCAGTTGAGCAACACCACTCCAGAAGTTTCTTTGCCCTGTTAAAGTAAACAAGTTTTCAAATCTCTCTAATGTACGCATAGCTACACCTTGAGCAGAGTCTGGGGGAAGCTCCCACATATCACTCCAGATTTTTCTAATCCTAGCTCTCCACGCATCTTCGTATAGAGCTCTTTGCAAACTATTAAATTTAGACAAAGGACTTCTTTGGAAGTTTTCAGCGACAAAGGCTGTTCCCTCAAGATTAGTTCGATCTACCTTACCGCCTTTCATTCTCCAAAAATGTTTAAGGAGTGTTCTTAAATTGTTGCCTAAGTCATGGATTGATCCGATTTTAGCGACAACACTCATTCCCATTTCGACAGTCATAACAGCTTCGGCAATACCGGGACCAAATATAGCTTGTGTCATATTTGTTAACGTATCAATGGCGGTAGTGGTAGCCCCATCATTAGTAATTCTAGGTCTTCCAATCATATCCAGATAAACTCGCTCGGCATTATCTAATGCGTTCAGCAATCCGTTGCGTTGGTCAGGCGTTAAGAACTTCTCTCCCTTTGTCGTTTCAATTTCAGACATGGTGTTAATTCGGTGTCTAACGTATTCAAAGATATCTGTAAATCGAATATTCTTTAACCCGTAGCCAGCTACTTCAACACCCATATGTTCAAGCCAGTGATTTAAAACTTTTTGTGCTTGAATTTCAGATCCAGTAGTTAAGGCGTATTGACTGACAATTTTGCGGATATCAGTTTCGAACATATCTAAGAACTCTGGGTTCTCGGCTAAATCATCAGCATCAAAAGTTCTGGCTCTGTCGCCTAAATGCGCTTCTCCGCCGCTTCGGTAAGCACCAGCATCAACCGCTTCAAAACCAATGTTTCGACCAACCATTTGACCATTCATTCTTTGAGCCCAAGCAAACATAGCTTCTTGCAAAGCAGTACGCCTACCTAACTTACTAATTCTTTCTTCAGTATATCCAACTTGCCTTCCTTCGTAACTGTCTTCAATATTTCTAGCGATAGATTGATTCGAGTTTCTGCCACGGTAGTTTGGATTAATATCAGTAGCTGGATCAAACTTATCAAAAATCTTTGGTAATAATTTATCTTCCGTTTCGGCTGTAACCCTAGGCATCTTCTTGGGCTTCTTAAACCAAATACTTGGATCTCTCCAGAAATGAGTCTGGGGTCGAGAGCCCGTGCTTTCAGGTAATAATGTTTGAAGTTCCTTAATTAGCGTCTCTCGGTGGCGCATCTTTTTACGTAAATCCTTCTTACCATCAGCAATAATCTTTCGCAGTTGTTCTGTGCGTTCTGACTTCGGCAGTCCGGGCAGTACTTCTTCCATCGAAGTCTTAAGCTGATGGATTGCTGCATCAGTATCATAGAGTTCACGAAGTAAGTCTAAAGCTCGTTTCTCGTTAGGCTTAATTGCCTTTGCTTCAATAGCTCTAATTTTTTGATCGTGATACATCCATGTTGTCCAGTCTTCGGCATCCCTTGCTTTTCTTAGCATCTTAACGTGGTGAGCCCGCTGGAATCGCATTTGTTCAGTAAAGCCATCTTTGTCTACTGTCTGATATAAGGTATTTGCAATTCGATCATCTCTTCGACTAATAGGCTTCGGCTTCTCAATAACTCTTGGCTGGTTAGCATTAGCAACCTTTCGACCATCTTCAGTAAGCTTCCAACCCTTGCTTGCCTTATCGTATACAACTAACCCGTTCTTTCGCCACTCTTGTAATAAGCTGGAAATAAGTTTGGCTCCATCAGTAGGTAGTAATTTCGTATTGCCTCGAGCAATCAAAAGACTATCTCTACCTGTACGGTGGGCTCCGGACTTATTCCATTCTTGGACTCTCTCTACACGACTTAGATTTAAATCTACAGCCAGTTCTTGTAAGCGAGCCTCAATAGTTGTTGTATATGGGTTGCCGGTACTAAGGTCCATTCCTGTAATCTCAGCTAATAAGTTACCCTTAGAGATTGATTCGCTAGGAGCTAACATATTAAAGAAAGCTAAGATATCTCTCTCTACAGAGTTTCTTGGTCCTGCTTCAAATGGATTTGCTTTAGCAGCAATTTCTTCTGGCAAGAAGGAACCAACTGTTCTTTCTCTAAACTGCTGTAGCATTTTCTTTTCAAGGGGAAGCAAGAATATATCAGCATAAGTTCCTGTAATTAGGTTGACGGTTCTAACTTGTCCTGAGATTGGGTCTGGAGTAGACTCTGCACTAAACCTAGTTCTATTCATACTTTCGGGAATAGTCGCAATTGATTCGCCTCGTTCATTGATTTCTTTTTGGACAACACTAAGACGATGTGAGATATCTCTTTGTGGATCCGAAGATCTTGCTGCTACATTATTTAAATAGTCTAAATAAGCTTCAGCATACCTAGAACGAAGGTTGGAAATTTCGGTTTTACGTTTAGCAATTTCCTCTCTATGCGGCAGCCTTCCTCCGAGTTCATTTAATTCTTGTCGTAATTCGGCAATTACAGCAGCACTGGGTTCTTCTTTTCTTGCTTCATTAGAAATTGCAACCTTAAGCTTCTTACTCTCCCGTTCGTACCACTTGCTATTTTTTCTTACCAATTCATCAATCCTAGTTGCCGCTGCGTTTAATTCTCTTCTAATCTCAACTGAATGATCCCTCATAGGTTTAATTGCTGTTCCTCCTTTGTCAGAGCGAACAACAACTGTTCTATATACTTCGTCAATAGTAAGAGACACATCGTCAATCTTATGGAAGAACCCTAATCGTCTTGTAGAATCTTCGCCGTATGGTACAAGCCTAAGCATAGTACGAATGATTTCGTCGTTGTGCGTGACTTGATCCCAATCAATAAACTGCTTAACGTCATTTAATAAATGCTCAAGGAAGAGTAAATCTCCCTTTAGCTTATAATCTGATACTTCAATATTGTGAGTTTCGCTCAATAGTTTTCGTAAAGCAGTTTTGTTAACTAGAGTGTTTCCGGCTTTCACGCCCTTGTGATCAAAGTAAATGTTGTTCGGGTTAATCACCGGCTTTCCGTTCGGTCCCATTTCAGGTTCAAATAATCTACCCGTAGCTTGATAAGCATCTTGGTCTAAACGAGTAGCCTTCCCGTTCTTATCTACAAATTTTAGATCCGCCACACTTTCAGCCTCTCGCATGATATATGGACGATACCCATCATTAGTAGTAAGAATAGTTAGGATTGCCCTGCGTCTTGTTCTCTCAGCTTGTTCAGCAAGAGGCATTCCATTCGTAACCTTAAGTTCTGAATCAATAAATTCTTGTAAGTGCTTGTTATACTCTAACTTAAGTGCTTCCTGAACTGGACCTAAAATACTTCCGGAATTTCTTGCTCGACCAAAGGCATCGTCTGTTTTTTCAAATAAGTATGAAACATCCACGCCTAATTCATGAGCTTCGCTTCGAACTTGATTAGGAGTGCTTCCGCCAGAAGTTCTTAAATCAGTCTCAAAGGATTCAAACATATTTCCATATGCAGGCTTTCTAGTTCTTCTTTGTGCTTCTCTAGCTGCCATTGTAATCAAACGGCTTAGCGGAACTTCCGAATCAAACTTACCTTCTTTAGGTAATCCTTCGCTAGGTTTTCTTTTGCGCCACACCCATGTTCCGTTTGATTGCTGCACTCTTTTCATCATAAACAGATTACGAATAGTTTCTCGTACATGTCTTGCGTCAAAGTCTGCAATAGGTTCGCCTTCTAATTCGTTAATTAGTTTTTCAGCTCTCTTTGCATAGCGATTACCTTTTTTATTCCACTGCTCGTCTCCAACCCAATGCCATTTTCCCTTAGCGTCCTTTACTCTATGCATATCAAAGATTCGTGAAACAATAATTCGTTTCTCTGGGCTTAACGCAAGCATTAACATATCTGTTACAGCGTCTCTTGCTGCATTGTATTGAATCTTCTTGCCTGCTACAACATTAGTTGCTTCGGCGTGCATCTGTACAATATGATATAAATCCTCAAAGATACCGGTAACACCCATGTATCTTTCTTTATCAATTGCCCCTCCTGCTCTCTGTTGAGCACGACGAGTGTGAGCAAACGAAGATGGAATATCGCTAAGTCCTTGTGTTTCAAGCAGTTCCATGAATTCGCCTACAGTCATTGCATCTTTCTGCTGTGCATTATACGCCTTAAGTGCCTGCTTATATTCTGGGGAATCTTTTTCTAATCCCTCTAAGAAAGATTTTCTACTTTGTCCCCCTCTGAATTTAACGAGGAGTTCTTTCAGTCTAGCTTCAGTAGCTCTTGCCGCAGCCTTCTGTTGCTCAATTGCTGTAGAGGCTCTAGAGAATCCTCGTCTTGCGTCAGTGAGATCTAAATCTAAAGCGTGCGAGATGTGGAAAATACCCGCCGAGTCGCTAAGGTATTGACCACCCGGCATATAATCAGTCATAAAGAACCGCTTCTCAAGCTGGTCTAACCTTGCTAATTCTAATCTATATGCATTGGCTTGATCTGCAACAGCCTGCTTGTTTACAATCTTTTCCATTTCTCCACGAACAAATGTTAATTCGTTTTGTAGCTTATTGATTTCTTGCTGAATAAGAGGATCTTTAACCATATCGTTATTAACCTTTTTAAACTCTTCAATCGCAGCGGCTACTTCTTGTTGTAAAGCTTTTTCTTCGGCATTTAAAACTCTCTTTGGATGCTGGAACGATTCTACCAATGGCTCAAGTAAATTCTGTCTGCGTGTAACCCAGCCTATTCTAATAGTAACAGACTTTCTTTGTTTCTTTAAGTTCTTAATTTCATCCTGATCAGCATCACTTCTCGGTCCCTTTTTATTCTTGCGACCGTCTATTCTCTTCTGATGCCACGCAATCTGCTTATCTAATGCATCTCGTGAGGCTTCTAATGCTGCTCGATCTGTTAGAGCTGTAGTAAGTTCGTCTTTGTATGCCTCAGAAGACATACCAATGAACCTACGATTAACTCTACCCAACATATAGATGTAGTGCTCTCGGACTTGTTCAATATTCAAACCCTTAGCTTTTTCGATCAAAGCCACAGCAGTATTATATGAAGCGTCCCAATTCTTTCGGTTTCTCGGAATATATAATGCGTCTGAATACAACTTTTGAATCTGTACAACAAAATTCTCTTCGATAGCCAAGTAGTGATCCCAGCTTTCTTTTAACTCTGGGGGAATGTTTAGTTTTCCTTCACCATCGTAAATAGATTCTTCGAGTCTTAATAAGGAATCGGTAAGATTTCTACGGCGATCTTCTAACTTATTGGGGAAGTCCTTAGTTAATTGAGCGTCCCTATATTTAGCAATATTTGCTTCTTTATTCTGCTTAAACTGAGCCACAGTAATGCCTAACTCATTAGCCATTTTCTCAATTTCAGTATCAGTAATCTTCTGGCGGCGGCTGTTCTTCCGTGCCTTTTGAATAACCTGAGCTTCAGTTCCCGAAGTAATATTGTCAGGATCAACCTTTTCTGGACCGGTCATATCATCCAAGTCTTCAGTCTTAACAGGATTAATATCATCTTCAGCCTTAGCTGGAGTACTAATCTCTGGCTCGTCTTTAGCGGCATTTACACGGTCAACTTCCTGTCGTAATCTAGCCCCCCATCTTCCTTCATCCGTTAATGATCCTTCTAAATCTGTAGACTTCCAAAGATGGAGTCCTTCATACTCTGCTTCAATAGCAGCATAGATATTATCTCTTGTGTGAATAGGAGCCGATCCTTCTTTAATAGCATTAAGATTTTCTAATTCCATTCTTGCTTTAATCTCACTAGACTGAATTAGAATTTCGTCAATCTTATTACGTCGCCATGTATCAAGATGTGCCATATCAGACCGTAAGCCTAGTTCATCTAACTGCTTAAGATAATCTGGCATTGCCTCAACAACGGGAACCTGTCCATTAGTGGGCTTAAATTCGGCGGGAATGTCAATACCCTCATCTATATACCACTGTGCTCTAGCTGCCTGCTCTCGGTCAAATAAATCTCTATATTCTTTTTGCAGGTTTCCTCGTCGGCTTCCCGTTGCAGTCTTAAGTTCTTCAGCTACCTCATCCATTTGTTTCCTATAATTTACCCATAGCGGTTCTTTATCAAGATCTAAAAGATTAAGAACTTCCGTTTCTCTCTGATGTCGTAGTTCCTTTACAAGCCTTAATCTTTCTGCATGTGCCGCTGCCTTAGCTTCAGCTGTATGAGCTAAAGGCTTTTCGGGAATTAAACTTTCGACATACGCAGCTACCCTTACTCTGTTGATGTCAGTAGCCTCGTCCACTTGCTGTTTAATTAATAGGTGGACAATATCTTTAATATCAATGTTATTCTGCCATGCGATATATAATGCATTCTTAATAAATGGGTGGGAGTTAACCATACCAATAATATCAACAATTGACATACCTGTTCGCTGTAAGTCTTCTGCGGTAATATTAAGCTGCCGTCGTGTCAAGGGGGAGTCAATAATTTCCTCAAGAATTTGGAAGATTTGTTGCTCGCCTTGGACAAAGAAATCAGAACTAGTATGGATTGGATCCGGGTTTAGCCCAACTCGTCTAGCTTCTTCGGCTAAATTACCAGTTAAATCGTGGTATGCTAATTCAATAGGAAGCTCAACTTGGGCTTCCGTCTTAGGAATTCTTACCCCTCCATCAACAATCCAATCATCTCCATCCTCTCTAAGGATAGGTCTAGATCCTTCAAAGGCAGGAGACTCAACGCTATGAGAAATAAGATCGCCTTCTGTAGGATTAATTTCTAAATCCTTAGGAGACTTAATAGTCTGTACGCTACGAACAACCTTATTCTGATCATAAACAATTCTTGCCCTTTGTACAATCTCGCCATTAACTCTGATTTCTGGCTGGCTAGTAGCCACGATCATCAATGGACCGAAATCATCTCGTATTTTAACAGCCTGAGCGTGCTCCCAAGGTACGTTTGCTAGCTCATCAGACCACGTACGACCAGAATAATGAACTACCTCAATGCCTTGAGCCCTAAGATCGGCTAAAGTTTCGTATGCAAAGAATAAACCTGTCTTTAATTCATCGGTAGTGCCAGCTAATCCTAAGCCTTCAGACGCTTGTCTAGCTAAAATAAATGCCCGGTTGGCTACATCAAGCAATGCTGCTTGTTTCTTGTCTGCGTTAGGAGCTTCTTCGACATTCTTAAGTGCTTTATGGATGCTAGAAGTCGTTCTCTTAACACGCCTATGTACTACATCAAGGTCATAGACCTTAGGTCTTTCGGCAACCGGCTGAATTAAGTGCTCTCCCAGATCATCTTTTGTTGATACGCTTAAGCCTCGCTCTCTAGCAATCTTATCTGCCATTGATTGAAGCTCAAGAAGCTGATCCATTTCCATTTTATTGATTTTTGCCCAGACCTCAGTTGCCATTTGCTTAGGATTTTCTCTAAGAGATTCTTTCCAGAAAATAGAATCCTCTGGAATGTCTGCAATACCTACAATATTACCGGCTTCATCTAGATCTAAAACTAAATGACCCTGAGCTTCAAGCTCAACAGCAGGTACATATCCATTTTTTCGATACGATGCTACCTTAACCATCCATGCTTTGTTTCCGAATTGACGTAGAGTGTCCGTATGTAAAATATCGCTAACCTGTAGAGGCATATACCTATGAGCTTCGGTAATTCTTTGGAAGAACTTAGTTTCTTGTCCGGCATCTAAGTATTTACCAAAGAACCATCGGGTCTGCTGCCTCATTTCTCTTGCTAAGTTTACGTATAACTCGGTTTTCTTAGCTTCTTTTCTTAATTGTCTCTTTGAAGGAGCACCAGCAGCGGCTTCTGTTTCTCCAGATAGCTCTTTCATTCCACGAATAATAAAATCATCTAAGGATTCGTCTGGTACATCTGCAACAATCGACCTCCAGATAACTCTCATTACTTCCTGAACCGTATCTCTACCTAAAGTAGCTTCTGCCGCATTAACTACAGAGATAACATGTCCGGCATCCCTCATAGCTAATCGTTTAGCGTGCCAAACACTTCGTCTCTGACCCCAATTAGCCAACTCATCTGCCATAAACACATGGCTATTATCTAACATTCTTGCTAAAGTTCTAAGCTCCGTCAGTACACTGTAAACTAAATTAGTATTACCCATAGTTAAATCGGCAATGTTACTAAGAAACGTACCTAATTTGGAGTCATTCATAGCGTTATTAATTAAGGTAGCATTAGCAACTTTAGTTCCTTCTGGTTCCTCTGCTAATTTCTGCATTAAAAGCTCAACAAACATTTGCTTTGTTTTCTTAGCTTCAGGATTGTCTGCTTGTAGCTTTCTCCATTCAGCCAGTCTTTCTGCGTCATCTAAATCTGCTCTAGATCTCTTATCGTGTCTTGGGAATTCTGAATCTAAATCTGCAATAGCATCGTTATACTTTTTAGTTAGCGAGGCAATCTCGTCCTGCTTTGCTCCTTGTAGGCTTCTTTGGTTTAGCGTTCTTTTTGCTTCAATAATTTTAGCTAATAACTGTCCAGCTCTTGTTCCACCTAAATCAAAATTAGTAAATCTAACATCGGGCGACATTTCTTCGGGGGCTAAAGGAAATCTTTCATTGAAATCTTCAAAAGCTTTTCTTGCTTTATTATATTCTGCAAGGGTTTCTGGACTCACTTCACCAGTTTTATCTCTCTCTTTAATAGCCTTAGTTCTAGCTTTCTGAAATAGTCTACGAAGTTTATTGACTTGAGCGTAATCTCCAGCCGTAGCATTGCCCGCTGCGTAGTTTCTAGCAGGCGGGGGAGGCTCGTCCAGAATAGAGACAGGAGCCCCTTCAGGGTCGCTTGATCTAACTCTCTGAGCCTCTGCTCTTCGTCTTGCCAAGCGTTGAGCATTAGTGGCAAACTCACCGCCAGCTTCCTGTAGACCCTTCTTAAGGAAGTCTTTAACAACAGCATCGGCAGCACTTTCAGAAATCCATACTCCTGTTTCTTTGTAAATAAAGAACAAGAAATCGGCTAAGTCAATATAGCTTCTATGGTGCGACTCAATAAGAAACTCATCTAATAATGCCGCTCCCCAGTTGGATGGCTTGCCTTTTGGACCTGTTCTGCCTGTCATGCGATCTAACATATGCCCAATAGCTTGCTTGGCTCGGCTTCTTGTTGCTTCGCTAGTGAGATCTCCCATATCCAAAAGAGAGTTTCCGCTGATGTCTTTGCCCTGCATCATGTTCCACACGCTTTTAGGACTGGCTTGACCGGCTCTTTTCATTTTCTTTAGTTCTTTTGCCCAGTGACCACCAACACCGCCGGGCATTAAAATAGCAGCAGCACCTCCAAAGATGGATCCGTATTTTGCACCTGTCCAAATATCCCCAAACAATTCTCCGATACTAAACGAAATATCGTGGGTTCCTTCACCATGTAAAAAGTCTGCTCGTTTGATTTCTTGTTCTTGCTTCCACACATTATGTCGAGCCATATAACCACCACCCCATGTAGCTCCACCTAATGCTTGATAAGCAACACCGCCAAGGGTTCTGTTTAGTTTTAAGAACGCAAGAAAGTCCATCGTACTACCAACGCTAACGCCTACGATGCCCATGCTATTTAGTAACGTACGTTGAGTTAGTCCCATTTTTTGAAGGTTGGCTAAGTTACTAGCTTTTGGGAAAATAGGCTGCCATACTCCACCTTTGGTAAACTGTCCAAGGGCATTTCTAGGTCTAACAAATCCTTTGGTTACAAACCCAGCAGCCTGTAATTTTTGTGTAGCTTGTGGGGTAAGGGTTGTAATCTTTCCAGCTTTGTCAGTTAATTGAAGGACCATACCTAACTTCAAAGTATTTAGAGCTTCAATTTTTGTGTACTTACCTGCCTTAATACCTGCTGCAATGGATCTCCACGCAGCACTACCTTTTGCTGAATAACCTAAACCTTTTAGACCTGCTCCAGCCCAGCCACCAACAATCTGTATCGGTAACGTTGCACCTAGTTCCCAGTCTGAACCGATCCCCATTAACATCTCTCTGCCTACATCGCCTTGGTTTCTATCTTTCCACAAGTATTCATATGCTTCAGCTCTTTTTCTTGCATGTTGTTCATAGGAAATGCGTCTAAGTTCTTTCTTAATCATGAACATATAGTGGTTAGCGTTATTAGCACCAATGCCATCAGTCTCGCCAACAAATCCATTTTGCTGTAAGACTTCTCTCACGGTATCTCCGTCTCGACCAAACTCTTCATCGATTGCCGTAACCCAGCCATCTGTTTTAAAGTTAAAGGTTGAGTCAACAACCTCAAGAACTGCATCCCGTCTTTCAAAATTACGCGCCGCATATTCTGTGCCTTGACCGTATAACCAACCAGTAGCTCCTGCCCACCAGTTAGCCGGATTCCAACCTCCGCCAGCATATCCCCATTCCCCAGTCTGTCTTCGTAAACCTAATAAATCTTCATCTAAGCGAACAGCATCTGGATTTGCCCCTAACATACCATACTGTCCTTGATCATAACGTTTAATCCAAGCTGGAGTATACCAACCATGATCCATCCAATCGGTTCTTACATTAGACCGCTCAAAGACAAATCTTTGAGATCCGTATTCCTCATTCGTGTAATCTGGAATATCATAAACTTGAATTCGCTGATCCCTTGCTTCATCATAAGCTTGCATAAAATCACTGCGAGAAATATAAGGTCTAGCTGTTAGCCCACGAGTATCTCGCTGCATCTGTCTGAAAGTTGGAATATATTCAGCCACGTAATTCTCCTTTATGGATTACTATTAGGGGTTTATTTGGTTATTACCAGTCTGCCGGATTAAATTCTGGCACGTTGCCGGGGAATCTATTTGCTTCTCTTGCGACATCAGCCCGCCACTGACCAAAGTCTGGATAACGTTTAGGATCTAAATAATCGAACCAGCCTCCCATGTTGTGCCAAGCACTGCCAGAATCGTCAGCATAGTAGGGTAAGGGGTGATATCCGTATGATTGATGGTTTGCTTTGTCTCCTGCGGTCGCACGTGTTAACCCATCGCTCAGTGCACTGAATAAGGGCATGCTCCATTTAAAATGAAATCCGTTATTTTGGAATAGCACTGGTTGACCTGTCGTAGGATTCCACATTAAATCATAAGTAGGCGTAAAGTCATCCGTCCCCATCCTACCTTCGCCATAGCCTGACCAAGAAGAAGGCTGATCTCGGTAATTAACATAATTATTCCTTGTAGCAACTTCACTTACTTCTGTTGCTCTTTGAGCATCCGCAGTTCCGGTCATAAAATAGTGATTCAATGTAATAGCCTGTTTTCCAGCAAAGAAAGCATTTGACAGTTCTCTTTCGTCCTCTGTACTAGGATTGATCAGGAATTCAGGCAAGGGGAAGGTATGAGTTTGGGCATAGTTTGTATACTTATGCCATCCGCTTGCGTCCATAAGATGAGTTATATGGAATGTCATCGGAGGATTTCCAGCGTTTACAAAATCTTCTCTTGTATTATAGGCTAGCGTAAGGTTTGGATCAATTTTCTGTGCGTTAAGAGCAAAAAACGGATAGTTAGTTTCGTGGACAGTTAAGTCACCTGTTATGGGATCTCTTCTAATTTCTTTCCTAGTAGTAGCCCCAGCAATAACTTCATCTTTACTGGCATATTCATTCATTCCAACATTGTCTCGATCAAGGAACCACTCATTAATTGGGAGTCCATCTATTCTTGCCCACTGTGCGTCTGACATATTCGGCGGTCGATGATGTAGCCAATCTTCTTGTCTTGTATCTCCAACAGTTCGTAAGGTTACGTTAAGACTATCTCTTGTTGGCGGAACACTGGCTTCAAGTAATGGGAAGTGTCCCCCAAGTGCGCCTTCAGCATAATCTACTTGATCAAGATCTCCACGATACGTTGCTACACCATACATCATAGCCCATTCTTGCGTCATTTCTGGACTGCCCAGCATTCGGTAAAACCCAAGATCTAAATAAGGAGTCCCTGCCATGCCTGCGACCATATCAACTGCATCCCTAACCGTCCAATCTCCAGTATCTAAGGAGGTAGCGTTAGGCATTGCATCCCATTGTCCGCTCTTAATATCAAGCTTACCGGGAATAAAGAAGTGTGGAGTTTGGTTTGGATTATTAGCAGCCCAGTTAGTATATCCTTGGGTTCTGATATCATCCGTGAATGCTTCCCAATCTCCGTGTTCAGTACCAGTGTAGTATTCGTGTCCGTCTGGATTCTTTACCCAAAACTCTCCGTTATCCATCCAATCCATTGACATTGCCTTTAGATAAGGCGTAAGTCTTGCCATCTTTTCTTCGTTCGATATACCATCTGTGTCGGCTACGTCTTCATACTCAGCTATAAACGATTGGATTAGGGGGTGAGAATACCATCTACGACCGTGATAAGTCTCAGCTGAAGTAATAGCATCTCTGTTAAGGGCTCTATCATCATGCATTGCTAACACAATTCCTTGGTAGACAGAATTAATAGTAGAGTTTACTACATTTGGATCATTAGCAGCTAAAATTTCTTGTAGTTGATAGCCTACATTCCTATGATCGTCATCAATATCCTGAGCAGTCCATGCATGGGTCATTGGGGTAGATCTCATTTGAAGCGTAGCTAGCTGACCTAAACTTATATGGGGGGTTGAACCCTTACTATTAGGGAATAAGTGAGAATAATCCAATCTTCCAGCGGGATCATGAGCAAATCCAATATTGCCTTGAGCGTCGGCGTAGAATCTGTACCCTCTATTTGCAAATTGAGATGCTTGTTCTTCAGCCCAAAGCTTTAACGTTACTGCATCGCCGGGATCTTGGGATGCTAAATAACTCCCAACATAATGATTCATTCCTTCTCGGAATAAGAACTCAATTTCCCCCGATGCATCAAAATAAGTGTGAAAATCTTCCCACCCACTAATAGAAATGGGTTGTCCATCTTCATCTACAGGCAGATACTGAACAAACTGATTTCCTAATGCAGTAGCTAAAGCATCTGCACCGGGATCGAGAATATCTCTAAAATATCTTCTTCGTTCATCATTACTAGAATAGCCCCCTACTACGCTTTCTGGAATGGCTTCTCGTTTTCTGCTTGAAGTTGAATCCCAAGAAGTATTTCTTCCTGTCGATAGAAATTCAATCAATGCTTTATTATCTCTAGATCGTTTTGAAATTTCTAACTGTTCTTGAGCGTGCATATGCGACGTATTAAAAACATCTCCAGCATTAAGGTTTGGGTTTAGCGTAGTTATATCTAATAAAGCTAAAGGATTCTTGTCTTCTGCTGGAACATCAGGGTCTAGTAAATCTGCCACTGCCTGTGCGGTGGCAGGATCTGCATAGAAAGTATCTAAATATTTTTCAGTAAAGAAAGCAAACCTTTGAAAGTTTTCATCAGGAGACTCAGCCATTACTGATATAATAGATCTTCTATTCGGACCGGGAATTCGAGCTAGGGTTGACATGAACAGCGTAGTGGCTGATACGTTTCCGGTTCGGTATGCTAATTCGGCTTGACTAAACATTGACGTAGAAGGATTAATTGGTCCGCTAAAGGTATCGTGAAGCACGTTTAAAGCAATAGCAAGCTGTGCTTCTACTGCTGCTCGAGCAGACACTGCTTCATCATAATCTACTCTATCAGGATGTCCGGGGGGAAGCTGGGCTGCTTGGTTAGCCTCATCACTTTGAAAATATTGATCTAATTCGTTTAGAGTATCTAAATCTACTGCCATAGAAGCATGTACGTTTTGTACATTAGTTGGACTAGGATTTGCTTTTCTTGTTGGAACGCCACCTAAACCAGAGGCTAATGCCCCAACACCATTAGAACGAGCAGAGGACTGAAGCCCTTGTAAGGATCGTGAGATTGATTGGATACCCTGATTAAACGCATTCCATGCAGCTGTATCTGGGTTAACCGGTAAATACATAACATGGGGTGTTACTGTACCGGGGTTGTTAGGATCATCATAGTATCCGGTGACTTCCCAAGCCAAAAGATTATTGCCTACGCCGTCTCTTTCGATTAACGTTTGAGCAGCAGGCGAATGCCGTTCATCCCAAGGAACTACTAAGGAAGCGGTTGATGAACTAATTGTTACCTCTACTGTGTGCAGAGTTCCATCTGCAAGGGGAACTTGGATCTCAGTTTTCTCAGGAACCCCTGTAGGCATACCCAATTGCTCTGAGATTTGTACAAGACCTGAAAGATAATCGGAAAAACCAGAAGTATCCAGTAGAAGAGGAGCGGCAGCAAAGGTAGTAGGTAGATTTGCTACTGTCTCTAAGAGAGCAAGGTCATTTCTTAACACCTGATCAACTGATGTAGCGGCACTTTCAACTTCATCTTTTAAAATTGTTTGAAAAATCTGCCTTGAAAGTGCGGTTCTAAGTTGAGCTGCCTTAGCCGAGATTGCCTCTTTCTGTTTCTGGTCGGTCATTCCGGGTCCAATCAATGCTCCCGAATGCTGCAAGGCTACTTCTGCCATATGCTCTAATAACTTAGTATTTAGAATTCCATTCTCTGCGTTTGTAATTGCATCCATTCTGTCAGCTGTGGGCAAACCCCTACTAGCACTATGATTCCATGTAGCTTGAGCACGAGCTAAAACACTTGTACCTAAACCGTTTATTCTATTAGCATGTTGTTGGTTTCTATCTTCAATCGATCTAAATTGATTAGAGTTCATTGCGTTAGAGGCGGAAATTGTCCGTTCCGTCCAACTAGCATTATCCAAATCAAAGTTTACTGCATCAAGCTGTATGGTAGAAAGCTGAGCAGCGTTGGTACTAGCCCTATTCATCTCTGACCGAATCTGTTCGTGTAATAACATATCTCGGCTCAGCAATCTTCTAACGCTTAATGCACGAGACTCAGCAAGGCTTCCTGCGGCTTCTACTCCTTCTGGAAGCTGCTGTTTAATTCTTTCTAAAGACTCTTGGGGATATCCCTCAGGCTCAGGCGGAGCACTACCTAAGATAATATCCGTAGCCAAATCCAATAAACGATTCCGATCAATGTTAGTAGTCGGGTTTCCGTCTTCATCTCGTAGATAAATTCCTTGGCTAGTTAACCATTCAGGAGTAAAGTCTCCGCTTGAGATGCCTTTATAAAGTTCGTCAATAACTAACTTAGGAATTCCTAGGGTATCAAGTTCGTTTAACCACCCATTAATATCATCAGCAATTTCAGACTCAACATGAGCAACGCCTTGTGATAGGGTATTGTTAATAATACTAACAAGTTCTCCAGAAGCTCCCAGTTCTGGGTTAATCTGATAGAAAGCATCTACAGTTTTCTGAACAATGGAATCCATTGCTTCAGGTGTAATATCAGGATCGTCCTTAAGTCTTTCAACTAAGTTAGTAATATATGCTCTAAAGTTACTTGCGCCAATTCTTAAGTTTCCATTAAGAATTTCATCCTGTAGCTTTCCTTCTTCAAGAAGCTGTGCTCCCCGCTTAGAACGAAGCTTATCTCTGACCCCATCATATAAACCTCTAATGTGTTCGCTCTGTTTCTTAAAGTTCCACGCATCTGTCACCATAGCGTGAGGAGTACCACTGACTGTTGCTCTGTTATGAAAGAATTCTGTTAAGGCTTCTGGATCTTGTTGTAATAAATCGGTAGCTTCTTCTAGAGTTGTGCCGGGGTTTAAGATTACATAGATTTCTTCTGGAGTTAGAGGATTGCCTTCTCCTTTGATAATTTCTTGAACCCTTACAGGATCCAGAGTTAATGTACCGCTTTCAGCGGCATCTAAAACCCCTTGCTCTCTAAGCCTTGCCATCTCTTCTAAGTAGTCTTTAGCTTCAGTTCCAATAGCTTCTAATGTTTTTTCGTCCGCTAGTTCATCAGAGCGTTCAATTTTCTTTAAACCAGAAGTAATTTGACTTGTAGCCTTTGCAGTCTGTCCCATAAGACTTGAGGCTTCCATCCAGAATCCCGGCTCACCTTGAACTTGATCTTCACTAATATTTTGAGAACCCCACTGTGACCATCCGGGTGTGCGTTCAAATCCGCTTAAGTTTGCTGGAGTAAACCCTGCAATTTGATCCGGTCTGAAGTTTTCAGCAACCGCAGACAACTGGTTTAGCTGCTGCTCTAGTGAAGACATGCCTCCACTTCGCTGCTTTCCAGATTGATTAGATGGGACAAAAACCATTAGTGTATCTCCTGTTCGTAATATTACTATTATACCCGATTATAGGTAACTTATTAGCCGAGTGATTTAATATCACCAGCCATTCCAATTGCAGATCCAGCACCGCCCATAAAGGCTCCTAATGCTTGCATCGTACTGAATCCCGGTGGATCAATATATTGAGGCGGCTGTGAAGGCATGTAGTAAGCTTCCGAACTATGGGAATATAAGTCTCGTCGTGCTAATGCTGCTTCTTGCTCTCGAATAATGTTCTGCTTACCAAGATAATTTTGCATAGCCAGTCCCTTAATTGCTTCTCTCCCGCCTTCTTTGAGCTGTCTTTTTAAAGCCTGAGCGGTTCCGCTTCGGGGATTCATGTTAGATCCATACATTGCAGACGTTAATCTGGCGGAGGTTTGCTGCTGTCCCCTGCTGAGATTAACTAACTGAGAACCGATATTATCTCGCAACCCCTTTTCTTTAATGGCTCTAGTGGCATTAGCGGCTTTTGCAATTTCTCTGTTCTGTCGGTATCTTGCTTGATTCTGTCGAGAAATTTCAAGATTTTTGTACATATGCTGAAGAGTGTTGCCCATTTCTGACCAACGCCAATTCGATAATTTAATCTGGTACTGAGCCCTTGCCATATCTCTTTGTAAAGCATTTTGTTCGGCGGCTCCAAACATACTGATAAGACCGCCTCCTGTTCCGATTGCTGCAATTGTTAATGGATCCATTATTCCGCCTCCTCTGCTGTTAGTTCTGTATGCCAACGCCTCATAACTTCTTGGAATCTATGAAACCTAGGACGATTTTCTCCCCGTCTATACGTTTTATTTCTAATAAATTCATCAGCCGCTAATAATAATTCTTCTGGATCTTCTAGTGCTTTGTGAATATGTCCTCTAGTTTTACCACTAAGGGGTAACATTCCCCAGAAGTATCCATCAATAATAGCAGCCTGAACATAATCAGGATATGAATATAAATGGGGAAATTCCTTTTCGGCATCCCTTGTTTTTCTGCGGATATCTAACACGAAAAGTTCCATGATCTGGGATTCTGTTAAGCCAATATTTCCTTTGTATAGGTCTTCGGCAGTAACGTTCTCAGCACCAATAGCAGCTAACTGTTGATTGGTAAAGGTAATAGAACTTGGTTGTCTGGGGTCTACTAAGTGTCCAATACCAATTGTTAAGTATTTATCTTTCCCCGAATCTGGATACGCATAATACATATCGCCTCTCTTACCCGGTCTATCTCCTAGATCCCACGTACTTTTAATAACTTCATTAGGTAAAATATATTCACTGACCATATCGTAATTATAAGGTCTATCTAATAGATCCCAAATTTCTTCTTGATCTAAAGCCGTAAATTCGTTGGGGTCTACCTTTTGATTCTTAGGAAAACTGTAGTAACGTCCGGCATAATAACCCTCGTTTTTTCTATAAAGTTTATTAGGCTTGTAGTTTCCTTGTCGATCTGTATAGTGAAGCTCTCCTAATAAACCAAGGATGTACGTATCATGGGAGCTTTTAGAATCGGGACCAATAAGCTTTAGCATAAGACCTTCGTTCGGGGCTGAAGGAATCCTACTAGCTCCATGCCATAATCCGTCTGCGCCATATCCACCTAACTTTGCTTTGTTTGTATCTTCCCACCAACTTACAGAAAGATCATCATAAAAATCTTCGAAGTCTGTGTTTTGATCATAACCATCTGTAATATGAATGGGCATGCCTTCAGGCAAAGCAGGCTTTGCTTTTCTCTTATTTAAGTCTTCTTCTAAACTTCCCGCAGTCATAAGACTGAGTGCTTGCATATTAGGCGAAGCTAGTGCCATACTCTGTTGGATGGCTGGCAAAGCCTGAGTACCTACTACAGAAGCAAGGTGTGGAAGGTTAAAATTTGTCATTGGTTACTCCTATTTCCATGATCTGGAAGTTTTAATGATCCGTTTACTGGTATCTTCATTAGGTTTGTGTAGCCTTAAGGCTCCAGATACTTTATTTCCCAGTAATCCATGAACTCTATCATTACTCAGCCACTCATCAACAATGGCTTGCTTTTCTTTAGCACGGTTTTTCTCAACCGCATCATCTACATTTAATCCAATAGCATCTTCCCAATACTTAACAGCCGCAGCAAGGACATCTACTCGGTCATCGTGAGCGAGGCTTCCTCTGGCAGCATGTAATCGGGTAATTTGATATTGGGTTTCTTTATCTTTAATAGCCCTTGTGTTAAAACAAAGCCTGTGCTGAGACATAACAGGTTCTAAGATATTGATAATTCTATTTTCTTTGGATCCTGTAACTCTATAGTCTTCAATAGCTACTTGACCACATGTTTCAGCTACAATAGGTCTAAGAAGCTGACAGAACATAGCGTCTCCGAAGTTAGACTCTACCCTAATAAGGTTAATGTTATATTGGAAAGCCAACTTAGCAATCTTTCTTAAGACCGCATCGTTGTAACCCCCTTCGATTCCAATAAGTTCGTGAATAAATACATAGCCGTTAGCAGTCGAAGCAAGGCACACGCTTGTTTCATCTTTGCCTCGACCTGAGGGGTCGATAAACATTGCAGTTTGTAAGTATTGCGAGAACTTTGGCGATATCCACATCGGTTCATAGATCATATCTCCTGCTAATCCAAAGGATGTTACTAATTTATTAGGGGTAGACGAAGCCCAGACAATTTTTTCTGGACACACTTCAGGACTTAGATCTAACACCACAAGATCCGCTAACTTAAGAGGATACTTGGCTTCATCCGCAAGGGATGTATCAAGTTTATAGTGAAGCGAGAATAACCTAGGACCAATCTTGGCTTTTCTTTCTAGTAATACGTCCATCGGAAATCGTTCTGGCTGCGTGGGATCACCCGGCTCTAAGCCAGAAGATAGAATCCACTCGTTTACATTCTCCACTTCACTTAAGATTGTCTTATCGGGCATAACTGCGGGAAACTTTGTAACCGGATACCCTTCTTTTAGTTGATTGTAAATAGATTCTTGGATTTGAGGAGTACCTAAGAAGATAACCCTACCTCCAACGTTTCTAATTTGCTCAAACTCACTCACTTTATTTAGTAATTTAGTTCTCGAAGCGGCAGTTTCACAGTTTCCCTCGATTTCTACATCGTCTCCAATAACAAACTCGGCGTGAGAACCAGTAATTTGCGAGTTTATTCCCCGAGCAAAGCAAGATTTGTCCTGCCCTACTTTAGTTCTGGCTTCTACGTTGAATGCAAAGGCATTATCGGTGGTGTGATCCCCCGGTCTTAGGTGTTCGCAGTAAGGAACAAGGTCTAAGATTCGCCTAGTCATACTGATGAACTCTGCTGCTTTGTTTCCTGTAGCAGAAACAACCATAATAGTTGCATTGGGATCTCTTAAAAGAAACCATGAAGCAAGGCAAGCAGTAATTACCGACTTACCAAAGCCTCGACCTGCTTGTAGCTGCATATCTTTGGGACCGGTCTGCAAGGCTTCCGCCATTGCATACTGGGCTCCCGTAGGTTCCCCAAGTCCTAGGTATTTAAAGCAAGCCCAAAGATGGTTTCGGAAATCCTCTACCATTTCATTGGGTACATTCATCTACGTCTCCTTCGTTTAGTTGTCAAAGCAAATAAACCAAATACAGCTAATGTACTAGGCGATGGGGAAATTCCTCCGTAAACTGGAGGGTAAGGTACTGTATAATCGGTAGGAGTATCTAGAGTAATTACATTTTGAATCTGCTCTGTAGTCTCAAAGAAGGCTAAAATAGCATCAACAAATTCCTTTCCAATAATAGTCCCAACAACGGCTATTGCAATAGTCAAAATAAGAAACTTCTTTTCTAACTCTTTAATACGCTTATCTTTCTTTCGTCCTGCCTCTCGACATTTTTGTAAGTCGTGAGCATTTTTCTTTGTGTGACAATCGCAATTACATTCCATTGTTTCCCCCTTTTAGGTTCCAAATTTAAACGGAGCCTGCTCAATAATATTTTCAACTTCCCTAAGAGCGTCCGAAGGAAGGTCTTCCAAATATTCTCTATTGTCATTAACTACACCACGAACCACTTGATAGAGACCGGGTGTGCATTTAGTGGGATCGTAAAGATCTTCCAGTAGTTTATTCATCAATAATTTATTAAGGTCTGAAACTTCTCTCATGTTATTCTCCTTACGCCGACGGCGTACCTGCCCAACCTGAGTTCGTGATATTGCTGAATACATTAAGTCCCCACATAGTTCCTGTATCCGCTGAGGTCGTACCAAGGGGCTTTCCGGGCATTGAAACTACTCCTGCGTCGTATACTAAAACCGATTGGACCGCAGTCTGTGAGGATGATCCAACCATTACGTTGCCCATAAAGGTAGACTTTTCGGGATGTCTTACGTTATCTGATGTAGATGTACTAAACCTAACATGGGGCTCAGAGCCAGCATAAGAATAATTTAAGATGTTATCGTTAAAAACACTGGAACTCCATAGTACGTTTTGTGATTGATCTTCGTCGTATAAACCAATAATAGGAGCATCATTAACTGAGTCTGCATCAGCACTTCTCACATCAAAGATGTTATCACTAAGAATTGTTCGGTACATTCCCATGTTTTGTGTAGCATAGAAAAGATTTTCAACCCCTAAGCCATAAGCACCTTTTGCATATCCAGCCTTAGGAGTAGATACAATAATGTTAGTGGATACGATAATATCTTTGAAGCCACAATTACTTCCAGTTGTATCCGATTTGTTACTATTAACTTTAAAGTTAATACCTTGTGGATATCCGTGAATATAGTTTCCTGTTATTCTAGACCCCTCACAAGTAGGACCGGCTGTTCCGTCTCCCATCTCAGTTATTCTAATACCATAAAAATCAGAAGTCGGAGTAAAGGCATTCCATGTTGTAGTACGAGGTGCGTAAATATTATTGTCTACAATCTGAAAGGTTCCATGACTAGGGAACTCATTTGCCATGTCTGCGTTAGTGGAGGTTCCTCCACCAAACCCACTTGCAGATTTCGTAGAAGCATAGTAATCAATTCCTAGTAGGGTCGCGCCCTCGATTCGATTATTGGTACATACAAAATCTGGAGCGTAACATTGAATTCCTATACTTGAGTAATTCGTAGACCTAGTAACCCAATCGGTTATTCTAATTGTATTATTAGTTACTTTACTTCTAGTACTGGTTGGATATACTGTAATCCCTTTGTAGTTTACCCCATCAAAGGTATTGTTAGCAACAGTACAATAAGCAGTCCCCTGTGTACTACCAACTCTCACACCAACCCCACAACCTTTAAAATAATTGTTCGTAATTTTTACATCTCGTCCGCCTTTTAGAGTCATGTGATACCCATGACCAAAAGGAGATGTCATTCCTTCAAAGGAGCACCCATCAATGACGGCATTATTACACCAGTACAGCGTAGTGACATATTCAGGAATATCTTTAAAGGTACAGTTTTGGATCCTTACATTACAGGCTTTATCAATATGTAAGCCTCTACTTCCTCCGGTATAAGCAACAACAGAATCACCACCAAACGCATCGGTTGCGGTGGCTCCTCCTGTGTCAGATACAGAAATATCATAAGTATCGGTAGCAACGTTAGATATGTCAAACGCTGTTGTTCCACTAATGCTTGAATCGTCTACACCAGATCCAGAAGCTGCATGAGCAATATAGACTACCTCATTATTGGATAAATTATGACTAGTATGGGATATCCTAAGCGTTACTGGATCTGCTCCTGTGCTTGTCGGAGTAATTGGATTAGACCCCAACTCCGTTCTACCCAGTCCTGTACTAGAAAACGTTACATTCTCAAACGAAATATTTTCTCTAGGCGTTAACTTGGTAATTGCAGCGGTTTCAGCTGTTCGATATTTAAACAATAGCCCTTCTTGAAAATAAATCTTACCGTCAGATGTGGTTCGCCAAACCTTTAGCATATCTTCTGGATAATAAGCAGTGCTAAACGCAGTTGCATTCGTAGTAGTAGTCACCAAAACCCAATCGCCAGCGACAATCCCAGAAGAGGTCAAACTTCCTTCTGCTACTTGCACGTAGTTATCACCAACATTTGCATCTGCGGTTAAATTATAAGAGGTACTATCAACTGCCCCATCCACTTTTATAATGTAATCCTTAGGAGCCGCTGCGTCTAGTCGTAATGTTCCGTTTCTAATTGTCTTATTACTGTGGTTACAAGTCAAGGATGTTGTAATACGGTACGTCTTGCCTTGTAAATCTACAGTAGAATAGGAGGTATCATCAATGGCAGACTGAATAAACGTAGTATCATCTGCGACATTATCTCCTGTTGCTCCCCTATCTAAAGGAGTAATGACAGCCGTATCTGTCATTCGTAAGTTGGTTCTTGTAATTGCCATTTATAATTCTCCTAAAAATTAAAGTCTGTCTGGGTATTGGTTATCCCATGTAGTAATTGAGGATGTCGGGGCATATTCAGTTAACACCATTATACCACCATAGTTAGCTTGAAAATTATACGTTGTCCCTTCTGCCATAAAGGCGTGATTATATACCACAGGATCTGTAGAATGCGAAACATCCCATGCAAGAAGGGGCGTTTGACGATAGGGATTACCGGTATTGGCGTATTGCCTAATTCTCCAAGCCTCGACCCCGGTAGCGTCGTATATAGGTACATCGTCGACTATGGGAAAATATCCCTGAGGATGTAAGACACCTTCAGCACGCTCTGCTCCGGGTATCCAATACTTATGAGCATTTGTTGGTCGTTCGCCAACTCCCGTAAGATCGGGATTCTTTATAATAACGTGGTATCCATGAGCTGTCTGATACATTCGAAAGCAGCACAGCCCTTCGATTTTAATTATAGACCCCACCATACTCGGGGTAAAGGTACATGTTACGCCAGTATTTACGAGCGTGTTCAACACTCCGTTGACCGTGCCAGCCGGTGCGTTAAACTGGAATGTCTTCTGTTGCAAGACTTCAATAGCCTCAATGCCCTCACTGCTTCGGCTCCCAGCAGAAGTAACATTAAAGTCTCCGGTAACAGTAAGGTCTGTTACGGTTGTAGCTCCAGTTACATTTAAGGTACTACCGACGCTGAGTGTACTATCCAAAGTAGCTGATGCTGAAACATCTAATGTTGTTGCATCAATCGCACCCGTTACTTCTCTAGAAATTCCAAGACATACAGCATAAATCTCTACGCCATAAGGAGGAGCCGTTGTAAAGGTTAGAGTAGTACCTGTGATAGTATAGGTAGAAGCCTGTTGAACAACACCATCCAACGTAATAACAAATGCTGAAGAAACTGTAGAAGCTGGAGTTTCCCCAAGGGTAAAGGTTGTATCGGAACCATCACCGAATCCTCCGGTTAATCCTCCAGTAAGTTGATTCGCCCCGGTTCCATCACTATACCAAGTCTGGGGAGTAGCGTAAGCGTTGGAGTTTAGCCATTTGCTAGAAGAGGCGTTATAGACAAGGATATCGTTATTGGCTATTGAAGTAATGTTCGTATTACTTAAGTCATCAATCTTAATTCCGTCAATCGTATCGCTTGGCGGAACCAAGACCCACTCTGTATTCCCTGAGTTCCTCTTAATAATATCTCCACCAGTAGCTGTTCCAGTTACGTCACTAAGCGTACTTAAGAGCTGAGTAGAAACATGAGCATCTACGTAGGTTTTGTTTGCAACATCTCCAGCATCATCCGGAGCAGTTAGATTAATAATTTTATTTGTGCCCATATCCAAAGCACCGGACATAGTACTACCTCCGTCTACTGCCACAAAAAGGGAGGTATCAATAGTTGCCGTAGTTCCTGCATTATACCAATCAGAACCATCATATCTAATATCTAAACCTGTAGTTAATTCGTCCAGCTGATCGGAACCGGCTCCTCCGCCCACAGCAGGAGTAACAACAGTACCGGGACCAAGAATGTCAACAGTATCTCCTCTGGCGTAATCGCTTCCTACGTGTGCAGGGAAAGTAGACTGTGCTGTTCCGCCGTCAAATTCATTAGAGGTGTTCAACACGTTTCCAACAGCCGTTACATTAGTTAAACCATTAGTAACAACAGTGTTTCCTACGGTTCCCCCTTCGATTTGGGTAATAGTTAAAACTCCCGAGCCATTATCGCTTACAATTAATTGACCGGCATGACCGTAGCCACCGCTAATTAAATTTGCGAGGTTTGTTGCGGTTTCATCTTTATCAGCGCCAATATTAAATTCTTGGGCGGCAGCATTTGCGCCTGAGGTCTTTGCTGTATATAGTTTATCAGTCACGATACCGGCAGAAATCAACCTAATTGTCTCGTCATTAGAGGGTTGACCAGAAAAAGTAATCTTAAGTTCTGCTTGCACTGCGGGAGTTACAGAACCTAGATATCTTACTCCTGTACCAAGATTATCAATAAGCCCCTTGAGTACAACACCCTGAGCGGCAGATAACGCCCGGCTTGAGACATCAGTAACTAGGTCATTAGCCGTATAAACATACAACTGCGTGCCGCTAAAGTTTAATCCAGAATCATTTGCATTCCCGTTTAAAGTATCTACATCTAATTGACTGCCGGTGTAAGTAAGAGCCTTACCGGCAGTATATGGAAAAGTCGTTGTATCAACATTGAGACTAATATCAGTACTTAAAGTTCCTCCACCAGATAAGCCTGTGCCTGCTGTAATAGTTCTACCTGAAAGGGCAGAGATAACAGAGTTTGCTCCTAAGTTAGCTTCCGGCACAACTCCGGTACTATCCAAGGGACATAATCCTTCGGCAGAATTATAAAACGGGTTGAGTTCTTTGAACCTTTTTAATTCGTCTAAGGTTTCTTGGACAGAATATAAGAGTTGTTTAGTTTCGAGGTTTAACTGGTCTGCGGTTAGCTTTGAGCTAGATTGCCACGTAACAAAAGGATTAACATTTGCTGTTCTTCTTACAATATATAACTCATCAGATGATGGATCAAATGCTGGGAGCGTAATAGTCGTTCCAGATCTATTCCATGAGTAATCAGATGCAGTTGTAGACATTGTAATAGTTTTACCTACAGTATCAATAGAATACATAGGACTTCCAGAGGCTGCTCCTGAAGGTAAAGTCCAAGCATCCCAATACTCTGCACCAGTAATCTTTGTTCCGCCTAGTCCGCTGGGGGCAGCGGCAGCTTCAAAAGCATCGCTGGTTGTGAATTTTCGTACGACAATGATTTGATCCTGATCACTCAGGTCTGAGTTAAGAGTGAGGCTACTGTACGAATAAGTGTAAACCCCCGCACTTAATGTTGGTTTGATGTAAGAACCATATTCGTAATTAGTATTATTATACGACACGCCTCTTCTCCTTTAATCTAAGACTGAACTATAAACGGGCTTAAACTTGCCTCGTAATTCGATATTGGTGATATTACACGGAGTGGTATCATTACTTCTAATAAAAATAGAAACATCAGAAGCATGTCCGTAAACTTTAGAAGTTAGCTCTCCTTGTTCCTCATACAGAGGTGTATCAGCTAACGTTTGACCAAAGGCTCCTAATTGTGCAACATCAAAAATTGTTTTGTTTTCTGTTCTACCTCTTCTTTGAACGGCAACTTCATATCTTCCGGTATTGAAATGTCTTGTGTGCATAGTACGTAAATTCAAGACTCCGTTAATCACATTGTTTTGATCATCTCTATAAAACTGTGGGGACAACTCTACATTCATAGTATATCGTTTACCGAAATAGATTTCCCCAGACGGGAATGCGTCATTAGAGTAATCGCCCTCAACAACAACGGTTGTTAAAGTATAGTTAGTTCCGTTTACATCTGTTACATAAGATAGGGTTTTCTCTAGGATTGTTAACTGTTCGTATTTCCTATCTTCAAACGTTTCCCCTAAAATTACTGCGTCAATACTATCATAAGACGTAACATCTGCCCACAACCGAGGTAAATAAAAGGTTGTTTGATTAGTATTAGGATCATACGAAGTAGATTTAACCGGACCTCCTGTGCCTTCAATTACTGTATCGGATAAAGTTAGAACGTACCTATCGTCAATTCGGGGTGTCTCTAAATTTTCCTCCGAAAGTAAGCATCGCATCAATTTAATAGTATGAGTACTACCGCTTCTACGATAAGAAACAACAACATATACGTAATCATCAAAGAAAGAGGCGGCTTCAATACTGTAGTTTTCGTCTAGTGTCCATCTATGGAATGCATTTTGAATAACCTGATCTCCTGAGAATCTATTAGTATACATGTAAAGATGGTTTTTATTATCTCTATCAACAAAAAATACCGTATCCCTAGAGGGAGCAGTTCCTACAACCCCGAAATTCTTAGGCAAGTAATCAGGACAATGTGAACTAACTTCTACAGCATTATTAATATTCGCAGTTCCAGTTGAGAAATAAAGATACATTTTATTAGGAGCAAAGAAGTAAATCTGAGAGCCCATTAAAATAGGATCAACCATTGGAGCTGTTGAGTAAAATGCTGTAGGTGCTAACTCAGCGGTAAATGGAGTAATTTGATTTTCTGAGCCCATTAATTCAAACTGTGTATCACTGTCAGTATTAATGAATAAGTAATCCGCAAAAGGAATCATAGCATTAATTCTAGAATACTTATTAGATGAAGCTTGTAGATCTAGGGGATCAGTGGCTACGATGTTGGATGGATTATCTACCCAAAGATTATCAAAGTTTCCGATTTGAGATGAGAATAAACTATCTTCTGCACTAAGGAATAACCTTCCCCTATAGAATGCCATTGAGTTAATAGGCACATGCCGGGCTGATTTATCTTCTTTAGTAAATACAGCTGGACCGGGGTTTGATTCCTTACTACCCGTTGTTCTAGGATCCCACTCAATCTCCTCAAAGGCAAATGTAGAGGCATTCTTTAGGGCGAATCTCATAGGCATTCTTCTATTATCAATATAACTATGACCATCCGGAGTTCTTACTCTTTGGGTATAAGGTCTGCCTGTTCCTCCGTTAGGAGCTGAGTCAGAAATAATTCTGTAGTAGCCCGGTAATGCAGTTAAATAGGAACCTGAGGTGTAATAGATTTTTCCTCGTCCATCACTTGATCCCGTAGTAGGATATAAACTTGCCAAGGTAGTTTCGGTTCTATCTATTACATACTCAGTACTAATTGAGAAGCCATTGTTAGCAATCATATCGTTTGCATTTGGAGGAAACTTAATTTTACTAAAATCAGCTAACGATTGCCCAAGTTCTGGTGTGGTAGGATCAGGATAAACCCAGTCTTCGACAGGAATATGAAAGGCTTCTGAACCGCCGTCATCAGCAGGTCGTGGTTCCCAAGTGTTGGTGGCATTTGGCGCAGTTGCGCTAGCTCCTCCCTCAACGTCTTCATCTGTTTTGTACACAACTCTATTAGAGGACGAAGTTCCATAAATCACTTCATCACCTGCTATGTAGTTATCAAATTTATTCCATTCTCTGGCTTTAGCTAAAGGATCTTGAGGAATAGTAGTGTAATAAGTAATTGGTCTTCCTTTAGTATCTATACTGGACGTTGGATTACCATCTAAATCTATTAAGGAATTTGCGGGATTCAATATTTCAATTGTACAGGGCGTTTCGTCTCCCTCGCTATTTAGCAAGGTTACTACTTCTCTTAGTTTGTATCCATTTCCTGCACTTACAACCTCTGCAACAGTAGTAGGCTCTCCTGCCGCTGTACGATTCATTCTAACTACTAGCCCTGTTCCGTTACCGGTCTTAGACTTGGTAGATAACTCATCCTCAAGGGCTATACCAGTTGTTCCATTAGGAGTCACTTTAAAATATGAGGAATTAAAAGTTTCTGACCATTCTTCGTCTGCTGCTGGTCCTGTTTCGTTTGAGCTAAATCCGGCTTTTACGTTTCTATTTAGAATTAGAATATTTTGACCAATGGAAATAGCTTTAAGAACATCATTCGGATCTCCACCGCCATAAGTTATATAAGCTCTAACATAATCAGGTATGTCTGCGTTACTAGGAGACACATCTTCCCATCCAGAAGATAAGATTCTCTTTACCCATATTAATCTATCTGAAGCAGAAGTTGCTTCAAAATTAATAATGATTAAATACCTTGCATCTTCTGCAATATCAAGCCAACTATACCATAGGTTTTTATTATTAGGATTAATACCAAAATCCCACTTATCTTTCCAAGTATTTGATACTCTTGGATCAATGTTTTCAAAACCAGATCGTTTACTAATAGACTTCTCTAGAGTAACCATAGCATTATCAATATTTTGAGCTTCTGTCGGAAGACGTTTACTTGGAGCCTGTCTTCCAACACCACTTGATAGTGTATTGATAGGGATTCTAGTTGATAAACTTTGAACCCTTGATTTTCTCTTAGCCATTAGTAACCCCTAATTATTTATGTCGCCAGAATCTAAATCTGGAGGGATCATTGGTTGTATCACGCTCTCTTCGAATCGCTCTACGACCAATGTCTGCACTCTCGAATATATTTCGGTGCTTATTATTCATTGCAGCCGCTCGACCCTTAGCAGAATTAAACATTTCTTTTTGAGCTAAGTAAGAGTCTGCTGCATCATCGCCCTGTGTAATCATTTGATATTGACGGGCGGATGAAACTACAATAGCCTTTTGGATAGGCGTATCCATATCTTCCCATCGTATCTTTTGAATAAACTCAAGCGTGTATTCTTCGTCTGTATCCCATTTATCAGTTTGCTCAGTTACATTAAATACATATCCATTAGGCTCTCCACGAATACCGATCTGAATTGTAAAATCATCATACCTTCCATTAGGATCATCACTTGTATGGTGACTCAATAATCTAACCGACATTACATCAGAGGGTAAGTAAATCTTTTGGTTTCCATCAGGCTTTACTTTCTTGATATACTTATTACTAGCAAGCCCCCTCATTTGAAACTCTTCTTCTGTTCTATCTAAAATAAACTCAGCAATTTCAGTATCAATTCCCGAAGCGGCATCGAGATCCGACACAAGAGATTCACCTGCTGCTAACAGCATCTCGTTAACAGCATCAAGTCGTGTAATGTATCCCATTGTTACCTCCTTAGGAATTAAGAAAATAGCCAACCCCCCAATTAAGGGGGGCTGACCATGCATGAATAGCGTAACGAATAGACAAAAGTCTATCGAACTATTACGCAGTGTACTCAGAAACCATGTTGGATCCGAGAGCCGTGTCCATAAGAGCACGGGTGTTGTGGCTAGCGTTCGCGGTAATGAACGCAGCGCGTTCCGGTGCGAGAACACCAGTGCCGCCCATCATGGACGCAACCGTGAAGGTGGTGTTACGGCGGATATCATCAACCGTATCAACCTTAAGTCCCTGAAGGCGGAGCGATGCAACAGCACCAGCCTGCCAAATAACGGACTTAATTTCACTAGCTGCAAAGTCCAGCGAGTAACGAGACTCACCGATAGACGGAGCATCAGTAGTCAACATGTGGTTTGACTTCATAATAGTCACACCCATGTAAGTGAGCGTATCACCAAGGTTATTCAGACCCTGAGTATACGCAGCACCAAGACCACCTGCCGCAGCAACGCCGCCGAACATCGGCTGCATTTCTCCGGGGTTGTCAGCAACAACTCTAGCCACACCAAGAGCACGAATGTCTTGGAATGCCTGAACGCTGACGCAACAATAGACATTATTAGTGTCAATGTTGTTGGACTGGAGGTGTACAACAAAGTCTTCAATACACTGAAGCACACCAAGAGCCGCATCGGTTCTCTGGGAAGCCGTTGCGGAAGTACTACCCAAGTGGGTGTACTTAGAATCAGCATAGCAAGTGTTGTCCAAGCTCATAGAAGGACGGGGATCATTAGTCCTCTGCGCTTCTACTGAAGCACGAACAAGGTATGCATAAAGCTGCTTATCACGAGCGTTTGCCAGCGTAAGACCAGCCTGACGGGCTAACTCCGCACGATACTCCCACTGAGTAATCATGAGGTCAACATTGTCAAGCTCGAAGTGAGCTGCCATTGGGCGAGCATCAAGCTCAACCGCGAACGTCGTAGAGGTTGCTGAAGAACCTTCCTGACCAACCAGCTCTTCGCCAGCTGCCCAAGCAGTCTTCAGGTTTACAGTACCCGTGATCGGGAATTCCATCTTACGTCCACTAGGAATAGTCTTGTGAGTCGTAAGACCTTCAAATTGATTCACTTCATCATAGGCGTGAATCACTTCGCCTGACCAAACGGGAAGCCATAACTTGTTAAGGGCAGTTGCGCCGCCCGGAGTTGCTCCCGTTTCATCACCACGATAACCAAGATTAGCATGACCTAAATCGCCTACTGCTGTCATAGTTAATCTCCTTATATAAAGGTAAATATTTACGGACTAAAATAAGCAACTAGAACAAGATTTTTCCCTGATGGGAGTCCCCTTCCAGATGGGAGTCACTTAATTCTGAGTCATCCATTGCCGTTGCCGGGGGATTTACTCAACTTAAAGGTCATCCAGTTTACCAGAGAGTCCATTACTCTGGTAGAGTGTTCCAATTAGTACGAGCCATTCTTTGTTCAACAGCCTCTCTAAACTTAGGTTCAATTGTAAACCTAGGGTTATTCCGGTCTGCTGTGAATTCTCGTTTAGTACTATAGGGAGGATACGTCTGCGTCGTATTGGATACAGCCTCTCTATTCTGAGGAACCATAGGTTCCTTAGCCTTAGGGCTATTCTTTATTGCCTCATTATACTTGGCAGATAAGCCCCTAAGAGTAATATCTTGCAGGTCTTTATTACCAAGACCAGCATTGATAGAATATCTTTCTTCTTCACTCATAGTTTCAGAAGCCCACTTAAGCATATTCTGTAACTGTTCTTGACCACCTACGACAGAACTAGCATGAGAATAAGATTCTCTCATTCTAGCCTTTTGTCCAGCCAAGTATTCGTTAATCATTCCTTCTGTAAATCCAGTATTAGACATTACCTGCTGTCTGGTTACATCGGAAAGAGTCCCTGTAGTTGCAACTTCGTATGCCCAGTCATCCCACATTTCCTGATTAAGCCCATCATTAAATGGGGACTCAGGAGATTCTTCGGGAATATTTGGACCTTCAATACGTAATTCTGCATTTGGATCTACAGGCTGTGCTTCTGGTGCAGGCTCAGGCGTAGCAGCAGGTCGCTGCATAGTGTCCATTTGCTGTCTCATCGTAGACAACTCTTGCTGACCTTGGGTATACATCTTTTGAGCTTCTTTTAAGCTATCAAAGTATGCACCTGCATCAGCAAAGTTTTCTGGAACTTCCTGTCCTGACGTTTCTAAGTAAGTTTCAAAGGCTGCTCGCTCCCTAGCCAGATTCATTTGATCTGGACTCACAGTCTCAGATTGTTCCATTGTGGGCTTAGGAGTCTCCTGCTGATAATCCATAGCGGGCGATTGTTCTGTAGCCTCTACCGGAGTCTGATTTTCTTCAGTCATTTATTTTGTTTCCTTTTCTAATGAACGAATTCTATCCTCGTGATCTGTAATAACAGTCGAGAATCTTTTCATCTCTGCTGCGAGTGCGCCAATCTGTTTATTCATTTGCCAGAGCATAGAAACAATACCAGTACCAATCACAATTTCAACAATAGGTAAAACGCTGGCTGATGTTTCCATAGCGCACCCCCTTTCTCGTAGTTAAGAAATTATCTTAGCCGCTTGTCCACGGAAGCTTTTTAACAATCCATGCGTACATAGGTCTACCAATAAGAGCACCCGCGACAAATACAACAGTCACATAACAAATATGACCAACGACACTATTTAGAAATTCCATTAACTTTCTCCTTACGAACTTTCAGAATTTCTCTGATGGTTTTCCATCCCCACACACCACTAATGCATCCACTAGCAATAATTGCGGGTATGAAGATCCAGTCAGCATATTCTGAAATAGCATAATTGAGGACTACTAAGATAACACCACCAATAATAGGTCGCCATCCCATAGTTCCTCGTGAAATAACTAACAAGACCATTCCTGCTAGCAAACATAAGCCACCAATTCCACTTAAGATTGTAAGAGGTTCATTGGGAGCCATAGGGGTAACAGCTTCTACAATTCCAGAGGCAGTGCCTCCTGAGGTTACTGCCTTCATTGGCGAACAACACCCCGATAACAAGCCACATAAAATTGTAGATAACCATTTCATATTACTTCCCCTTCTTTTTCTTTTTAACGACTTTCTTCTTTTTCTTCTTAGATTTAGAATAAGCCATCGCGTCTTTCATACCTTGTTTAGTATAAGGAAATTCTTTATTGCCTACTTTGGGCATAAGTATCCTCCTTACGGTCTACGAGCCGGACCACTCTTAACGGTCCTAGCCTTAGGCTTGCGTTTCGTCTTTCGTGCATCTTTACGGGCAACCGCTTTGGAAGCAGCGGGAACAGCCCGACCAGCCTTGCTGGCTCTAGCACCGGCAGCTTTCTTGGTTTCCTTTTTCTTTTTAGCCATAGATCACCTCCTTAAGTAATATTGGCTCTAGGAATTGCAGACTTATATGTATGATCGTCTGGCAAAAGTTCAGTCCTCCCATATTTATGGGCAATATATCCTGTAAGAAGAGTTTCCATTTCGTCCCATTCAGGGGCAGAAACTACAGTATCATCCTCTTCCACCATGATTAATTCGTAGACTATACCCTCAAAATAGTCACTACCTAAAAACGAGGCTCGTCCAATCTGGGGTTTATTGCTATTAGTAACACTACCCGAAGAAGATCCCCAAGTGGTAGAAGCCGCCGCATTGATACCATCATATACGTAACAAAAAGGTAAGGGAGTTCCCCTGTCATTGTTCTTTTGCCCGCAAACAATAATCTGAGAATCAGTAGTTAACGCTTGTACATTTGTAGCGGTAATTGTTTGATTACCTACTTTCCATTGAAGATCCCTATTACTTCCTGACCAATCATACCGTAACGACCACCCATTATTAACTGTATAGTTACTACCTTTTAATAACATGGTTTCATTAGCATCGGTGTTCGGATCTAATTTCACATAAAATACAATTAAAAAGCGACTGTTAGTACCGCCACCCATTGCATTAGATTCCATCTGTAATGTTTTTCGAGTCCCATCAAAGTCTAAGTACTGGAAATTACGAGGTCCACTCTGAACTATATCCGGCATCATAGTAACTGTATTCTGTTCTAAATTATTGGTTTCTTTTTGACTCGTCCACTCAACACATGATCCTTCATTATCAGTTTCTTCAATCATTTCCTCAGGTCTATACCAATATACCGGATGACCCCCGTTTTCAGTCATAGCCTCAGGAGTCCATGTGGGTCCAAATTTATAATTCCAAGAGTGATCCCATCTAGCAGGCACGCGAAAGCCTCTACTACTAAGAAGCTCATCTCTCTGGGCAACCATTGCATCTAGAGTTCCTCTTCCAATAAGCGTATCTTTATTTTCTCTTAATATACAGTTGGTACTTGTCATGTCTGCACTATCTACAATAATATCCAACGTTAATAGAGGCGCGTATTCAAGACTCATGATTTACCTCCTTAGGATGCTGGCGGTAAACAGTATACAAACTTAAGGGTTCCTGAGTTACCCCATGTCTGGGCATTTCCGTTTGCTACAATTCTAAAATATGGAACTTCGCAATTAGTAAAGTCAACGATAGCTAACTTAACGCCTGTATCATTGGGCGTAATATCTGCTGAGACCGTTGCAAAATCCGCAGTCCATTCATTACCGTCAGTAGATAATTGGACGGTACAATTAGATGCTACATCTGAAAAGCCTGCCATAACCTCGACACCTACCATAATTTTCTTACCATTAAATCCAGTGGTGCTGATAGCTCTAGAAGCCAAGGCATCGCTCGTTCCAGATCCGCTAATGGTTGAGATGGCAGGAGTAGCGGCTGTCTTATAGACTACATAAGAGTTGATGGTAGTTGATGAAGACCAATCTACCTCTGGTACGTGAGTTGCCATGTCTTGCTCCTTAAGTTACTGTCTTACCAGCGTATAAAATTTTTACTGTCCCTGTACCACCAACGGCTTTGCCTTCAGTGTTAATAGATATTCTTAATTGAGGGATATAAGTGTCCGTTAAATCAGCAACAAACAAAGATGTCGCTACTGCCGTAGGGTCGATTGTTGTAGATAACGTATGTACTGGGAACCAGTATGTTCCATCAATGGATCCCTCTACTTTAGCGTCGATGTACTGATCTAATCCTCCAGTAAAATCTGTCTTTGACACTTCTGTACTAGTGTTGATTCCACCAGAGAATGTAATTGTAGTATTACCCCCAGTGCCAATAGTACCTTGGGTTAAAGTTAGAACAGCACCGGATCGACTAACGCTAATACTTCCGTTATGTCCATTAGCGTGCTCTACAGCTTGCTCGATGTTATCTACTAATCCTTCTTTCGTATCTTCGCCTTGAATTGCAATGTGGATATAACCATCACCACCATCAATAGCACCATTAGTGGTACTACTGTTCATAAACTTATATGTCTTAGTAACGGGGGATCCTGCATTATCAATCAAAGTTATAGTCTCACCATGCAATGCCGCAGGAATTGTATTATCGTCTAGAATCCCTGTAATAGATGCCGTTGCTGCGGTGTTCCCATCTAATGGTGAAACAATTTGCACCCCCATTACCGTTTTCTTATTAGCAAGGTTAGTAAGGTCAGTTCCCCCGCCTTGTCTGTGTAGTTCAGGCGATACAAAATTAGGAGACGTATCTCCGCCTCCTGCTGTAGAGGTTGAGCTAATGTATTCTTGGAATCCAGATGCTTTAGAAGTTGTGCTGCTAAATGAGGCTGTTGCTTTAGACATTTCCTCCACCTCCTAATGCTGCTTGAAGTTGCTGTAGTAGTTCAGGGTTTTGTTCTATCATAGCTTGAATGTTTTGCCCACCTGTCTCCGCAATATCTTGCTGAGCGGCTTGCTGAATCCCTCCGGTTACTGCTTGAGCAGCACCTTGTTGCATAGCACCCTGAGTCTGAATACCCTGTTCGAATTGAGCTATCTCTTGTGCTTGCTGCTTGGCTTCTTCTTCAGTCTTAACCCACTTAGTGGCATCAAAGCCAATAGAAGTAATAAGAGCCCTTGCGTATTCTTGCCACCTAAATAAACTCATTGCAGGATCGGGAAGGTTACGTACCATCTCACCCATTTGCATAAGCTTTTGCAGGTCGCTGTCTCGACTTAAGGCTTGAAGTCCGGTTACAATTTCTACAGTTAAGATACCACCTTCAGAAAACTGATCAGCTAAACGAGGATCAATCTCTTGATTAGCTAACATTAAGAATACAGTACGTCTAACAATAGGCTCCATTAAATCTCTAGCAATGGCAGAGAATGCCCCGCCTAGAATTGTTTCTAATTCTGAGCCAATCATGCGAACAGCGGTAGCCGTAACTCTTTCACCTGACGGAATGGCAGATCCTGTCAATAAGAAAGCATTACCTACTTCTCGCCTCATTGTTTCTACGCCGTTTTGAGTAGCTTGAATCTGAGGATTCATAGTACCTGACGGGCTTAGTGTAAAGATGTCTTGTTCTCTAGCAGCAACGAAGGATCCATTAGGAGTACCGACCACATCATCTAATTCAGTAATTCCAGCTGGATCTACTCCAATCCAGAATGCAGAACCTGCGGCAGTTCCTTCGATTAACGCTTCAGTAAAAGACTCTAATGTAACTAAGTCACCAATAATATCTTCGCAATGAGAACGACCGTAGTTTTCTCCTGCTACGCTAGACCAACGTAAACAAACATAAGGACTTACGGTATAAGCACCCTCATCTTTAAGGTCGCCTTCGCTATCTTCCGCTCTATACTTCCATGTGCCATCATCTTCTTTAGTTAACCTAATGAACCAAGTATCATAGCCCTTGCGATCTAATTCTAAAGTTGGCTGATAGAACATATCTGTTGCGGGCTGATCATTATCCTTAGCTACATACTCGATGTAAATAAGTTCTTTAAGCTCTCCTTCTACACTACGCCTTGCTACATACTGATCCAACCTAAGAAGCCTAAAGTTATAATCATCTTCCATAATTAAACAGACATCGCCTGCTACAATTAGATGTTGTAAAGCAGCAAAGATAGTTTCTCTTAGGTTCTTACTATTCAGTTTATTATGTACTTGATAAGAAAGACTTTCTAAGAAGTTCCAGATATTTTGATCGGGCTCGATACCAGAACTTAAATCAAACCTAAAGAATGGTGTATCATTAAGAGGTAACATAGCAGATAAAATTCTACTAGCCATGTTTGTTACGCCTCTTGCGCCAACAGAAGAATAAGGCTGAGGTAACTGCTCCTGCTCAGTCCAACCCTGAGGGGGTAGAACCGAAGGAACAGTAAGCGCAGCGCACTTTCTCGCACGCTCTAGCTTTGTTTCGCGTTGAGCGTCTAGTAAACGCCAACGTTCCTTAATGGTTTCTTCAGCCATTGTTAACTCCTATCTTATTCTGGTACCGGATTATCGTCAAATTCTTCTTCATCGAGATCATCATATAATCCGTAGAATCCGTAGACCATAGGATCTTCTTCCTCTTCCTCCACAACAACACCTTCAGCTTCGTCGATAGCCATTTGCTCAGATGCAAGAACAGCAGCTTGACGCTCTTCTTCAACACGCTGAAGCCGAGTTCTTTCATCAGCCTCCATCTCTAAGCGTAAGGCTTCCTGCTCACGAACTTCGTCTTGCCGCATTTGCCACTGAGCCTGAGCGTCTGCTCTTTGATCCGCCATCATCTGCTGCATAAGTGCCATTTGTTGACTCATATCAGGAGCTTTAGGCATACTAATACTGGGGGATTTCATGTCTTACTCCTTAGTATCTACGGCTACCACCGCGAGTTCGTCTGGTGAATCGAGGTGCTGCCTTTCTCTTTCTAGTTCTAGCACCAATTGCCGTCTTCATCTTCTTAGAAGGGGATGATCCTCCTACAGAGGCAGCTTCTTTACTAGCTACGACAGCCTTAGCATCTCCCTGCATTCCTGTTAAAGTTCTAGCAAACTTTCTTTGGGATCTGACAGAATCAAACTTTGCTTTCTTCTGCTGCTCGGCTAATTGAAGATTCATTCTAGCATTAGCCGCATTCATCTCGCTACGAAAACGGGTACGCTCACGTGCCATGTCCTTCTTCTGTCGTTCATACAACTCTAAGGTTCTCTTGTGCTGTTGATCAGCAATTCTCTGCATGTCTGCTGACTGCTGCCGTCCCATTCTTTCGTAGTCTTTAGCGGTCATCTGCCCAGTAAGCATTCCAACAGCACCACCGACAACTTGTCTAGTGCCTTTAATAATATCCTTACCCCAACCAGTTACTTTCTTAACGGACTTCTTAAAGAACTTTCCAACACTGGATAAGAAACCAAACTCAGGGTGTCCTGTTTCTGGGTTAATAGAATTCTCTTCGTGTCCTACGACATACTGATTAAAAGGTACGCCTGCTTCTTCAAATGCTGTCTGCATAAACATTGCAAACTCTTCATCAGCTTGGAGCATAGCAAGAGGAACAACAAGTTCTCCGGGAGTAAGGTGAGCCAAGATAGTATCGCCTTCTCGACCCGCCTCAGCGCCTTCTTCCATAGTCATTTCAGGATTTGCCATTGCGGGATCCATCATCATTGGATCCATAGGCGGTTCTCCGCCTGCTCCACCTAAGCGAGCTTGCAAGCGTTCATATCTTGGGTCTGCCATTTTAATTCCCCTTTTCTTGTTTCTTTAAGATATGTTTTAACTTAGAGATCACATCTCTTTGACCTCCGCGAAATGCCCATTGTTCTTTACTAACATCGGGCGAATACTCAAGAGGAGGATACATCTTTTCTAGTTCTTCTACTAGTCTTCTTTCTATCGGTGGCATTCTTTCCATCGACATCCTCCATTTTACAATCGCAATCGTCACAATTAAACTTCATGCAATCGTCAAGTCTTTTATTTAATTCATCAACCCTTTGGTTAATTTGTTTAACTACCTGAGTAAGACCAGCTAGATCAACTTGTCCTCCCAAGCCCATTTTAGTTAACGGATCAATTCTCATTGTGCCTCCACTAAGTCTACAACCTCACAACTTCCACCAGTACAGGCTAAAGTTTGCGAAGCCTTTGTTGTATCCTCTAATTCATAGTCGGATAACCCATCAAAATTAATTACAGGCATCTTATCGCTAAGCATTTTATAAGCCGTCTCATCGATGGCTTCAAACGGAGCCTGTTCGTATACATGATCTACCTTAGGCAGGAAAGAAATTCCTTGAATGTCATCGAAGTTTTCCCAAACCCACGCACCGATAGACAGAAAGTCATCGTCAGAATAGTTAACTGTAATGGAGGGATTATGCTCACACCAATGATTCTTATAGACACGCCATAACTCAAGATGCTCTAAGGCAGTAACCTCATCAGCGGTCTTGCCATACTTAGGCGTAGCAATAGGGAAATCAAACACGGCTGTATTAGACGGGTTAAGTACACAATCCTGATGCGGAAGCTTCTTATCCTTAAGGAACAGATAGATAGGATCTTTCTTATCAATCCGTACTCGTCTAATGTAGTGCTTCGAAAATCGAGGGTGAATACCCGAAGACGTATTAGCGAGACAAGAGACTGTTCCACTAGGTTTGACACAGGTGATAGCAGCCGATGGATTGATACCAATCTTATCTGCCCACTCAGTATTAGTCTTTCGAGCGTGATCTCTCCATTTACTTAGTCTGCTACCTAATTGTAAGAGACCCTCATGACCCCACATTAATGGGTTGTCATAGATTCCGGTAAACGAAACTCCAAGCAGTCGTTCATCCTTAACATTCTTTTCCCAGTCAACGCCAAGGAAGGGGAAGTAAGTTAATGCAGACTGACATGTACCGAGAATAGTAGCTGCTTCTACCTTTCTCTTAATGTCTGCGATGTTATCTTTAGGGTCGATAATTACTTCTGTCAAGTTACAGAATTGCCTAGGTCTTAATAAGATTTCAGCACAGGGATTGAGTCCATAGTTAATACTAGCATCTCTATTAAGCCAATCACACTGAGCCTGAGCACCCTTTCTATTAAAGATGCCCCGCTCTCCAGAGTGAGAGTCATATAAATCTTGCCATTCTCTAATGAATTCTCCAAGAGAGGGTCGACCGTCATATACGGCAGAGTTATTAGCCAAGGATCGATATCCTGAAGCATCCCACCAAGCACCGCTCTTACTCTTCGCCATCTCTCTATCTGACAAATCAGACAAGGAAATCATAGCCGAACGACGTACCCCGCCCACAATAATAGATCGTGCAATAACACAACAGATATCGTGACATTCTAGGGTAGTTAAGTTCCGCCCTCGAGCCGCATCAAAGGTCTTTACGACAAACTTAAACACAGCTTCTAACGGTTCTGGACCGCTCGCTCTTCCGCCAAACGTCTTAAGTCTAGCACCAGCAAGTCTAATAGCACTGAGATCCCACGTAGGATGGATACCTCGAAGCCAAAGATGCTCTAGTAATTCGATAAGGGACTTAGCCCATCCTTCCTTGGAATCTTCAACCTTGATTACATATTCCGTGTTTCTAGTAATGTTCTTAGGAATAGGAGGCAGCTTAGTAGTAGCGTGGCTCTCGACCGAGTACCCTACACCGGTCCCATTCATTAGGATATACATTAATTCACCAAAGGAATAAAGAGTATCAATCTCTAGATAAGAACAATTGTAAATACAAGTGTTATCTCTATCAGCCGCTGGTCCTGCGGTCATCAGTGCTCTCATACTAGGCATGATTTCAAGATTGAGAATCATATCCTTAATATCAGGGCGTTCCTCTAAGGATTCGAACTTATTTGTCATCCAATCCCAATACCGAGTTACGGTCTCATTCCAAGTTTCTCTACGATTCTCCCCCTCTAACCATCTAGCATATCTAGAAATAGCAATAAACTTCTGAAAAGCATCCATCAATCTACACCTGTGCTTCCAAACCCGCCACTATCTCTAGTTGAGGAGTGTTTCTGGTTTAATTCTTCTTCTGAGATTTCGATAAAGACACTATCAGATTGGTGCTGGATGATAACCATCTGAGCAATCCGCATACCCGAATCAATAGTGAAGGTACTATCTGAGGTGTTCTTTAAAGGCACGAGGATTTCTCCTCTATAATCACTATCAATTATCCCAACCGAGTTAGCGAGGATGATACCATGCTTAGTACCAAGCCCAGATCTGGGGACAATCATACCAAAGGAACCAGAAGGCAGAGCCATCTTAATTCCTGTGGATATAAGCTTTGTTTCATTAGGCTTTAAGGATTCCGAGGCTTTCATGCAAGCTCTCAGATCTAAGCCAGCCGATTCTTTCGTAGACCTGACTGGTAAAGGGGATGTTGTATCCACCACAGCCACGAAAACGGGTTCAATTGTAGAACTTTCGGTCATCGTGTTTCTCCGTATTACTATTATACCCGATTATAGGGCTGTTAATCTAAAATTGGTAGGCTCCAAGGGATAACTTTCCCCGTTTCCTTATCATATTCCCCGTTTCTGAGGATTCTAACGCATCTAGCTTGGCTCAAGAAGTAGTCCTCATTATGCCCAAGCTCTTCGTAAGCCCAAAGGATTTCTTGAAACCAATCCTCATGGTCAAACTGTAGTATCTCTTTTTCAAAATACTTTGGACCCTTACCCGGAAGACCGGGGATACCATCAGTGGGATCTCCCGCTACAATCTGACAGGCAAAGAACTTATCAGCATCATATTCTGAGATATACTCAGGCTTGTCCTGCTTATCAGGATTCCAGTGCCATCCCGGCACACCCTTAAGATCCTTGTCAATAGTCACAGCAATGGCTTTATCGGACGATGCCCCAAGACCCATGATATCGTCAGCCTCAAGGTGGGGTACTTTCTTGCTATAGTACTCATTAAAAAGAATCTCCTTAGCATAAGCCAAGGAGTCGGGATCAGGTCTAGCAGATCGGTGAGCCTTATAGGAAGACCACCATTGTCTGCGGTAGTTCTCATCACGAGAACAAGAAAAGGCAATCATTATTTGGTCTACCCCTTCAGGAGTCCAGTTAGATACATCGCTTGATAGTCTATCTTCCAAGGAGTCTATACCTTCAGTATCTGCCCAACATGCTGCCTTGTATGCAATAATATCCCCATCTAGAATAGCCAACTTAGGCTGAATCGGTTCCGTCATCTTCGTCATACTCTTCTTCTCCTTCAAAGAATTCTTTCATCTGATCGAACATTCTCTCTACGACTTGCTCGATAACAATTTCAATATCCACTTCACGGTCTTGTCTATTAGCATTACACACCTCGCACTCACATGCTTCAGTGTGGGAGTCCGCCCCGAATCCGCAAAAGACAGGCAGCAATGGTTTAATCTTATTGTTAAATGCTTGCTCTGAAGAATCGTTTTCAATAAACCAATTAAAGGTATCGTAATAATGTTTACGGTCATCCTCAATACAGTTAGCCATATGCTCCGAGGGATCTAATCTCCATCCGGCGTACTCATCAATAAGCTTTCGTTTACCTGACGAGATAAAGATTTGGGTTGCACCAAACTCTCTACCAAAGGCTAGTTCATTCATAAACCTACAGTCATCAACAATGACTAGGCTCTCCCAGAACTTATCTCCCTTTTCCAAATGCTTAGCCTCATCCTCTAGAATCTTAGCCATTTCTTTTTGAAGTGACTTCACCCAGTAATCAGGATCTTCTGCTCTTTTCTCCATACCAATTCGTTGGCAGATCTTTCTATACTCTTCAGGGTTATCTTCTTTAGTGTAACCCATCTCATGAACTTCTTTCTTTAATCCTCCTGCGAATGATAAGAGCACAGGTCGAAGTCCGTTCTCGAATGCAAAATCTGCAATCCATTTTGCTAAGGTAGTCTTTCCTACCCTAGCTCTTCCTGCTATCATAATTAAATTCATGATTAAGTTCCTTTAATAATTCTGAGGGCGACACATGCATGCTTACCTCAATACCTCCTGCGTTTAATATATCACAAACACAAGTCGTACAAGTCTTCGGTTTCCATGACGAAAGGAATCTAGTTAGAAAGAACCACAACAGAGTCTCTCTTACTGTACCTTGATAGGTTCCGTCTACTAATACCTCAACCTTAGACCAATCCATAGTAACCTCCCCGATATCGATTTCTTTATCAGGTGGTCCCATCCATCGGATAAGAGTCTCGGTATTAACCAGTGCCGCCGCCTTTCCTACTATAGCAAACAACATTAAATCATTATCTTTATCTTTGACTAGTTGAATACTACAATGCGTATATTTTGAGCGAGTCCAAAAAGCAATCATCTTCGTCCAGAACTTACTTAATAGAGTTTCGTTTTTATACATACTATGCGTATGCTTATAGAAACCTACGATAGCCCTACACTTAGATGTTTTTTCATTCATTGATACATCAACCTCATTCCCAATGCTGTAGCAAGAGCGTGTTCAGCTCGCGCTCCTTCACTCTTTTCCCAGCCCTTCATCATATACATAGCATCACATTCAAAGATTGCATTGAAATCTCTTTGCAGTGCTTCCCTAAGCTCAAGCTTAGTCATATCATTAGAGCTATCAACTCCAGCATCTCGATCTAACTTGGCTGGATTAACCACTTCAAACATCTTAGTCTTAACAAGCTCTTTAGAAACTCTATCAAACTCATCGTGGTTATTATTTTCATAGCCTCTCATTGGACCGGCTACATATACTACACTTTTTACAACAGAATCAGACCATAACTCAAGTCCCATGTTAATTCTCCTTAGTGACAATCAGCCCAACAGGCTCCGATCTGATAATCCCCATCAAGGGGGACAACACAACCAAGTCGTTTACCCGACTCGGAAATTGAATCGCAACCCATTTGTCCTACAAGATCTGCAAGCGTAGGGTCACACTCTACTTGCCATTCGTCATGTACTGTAGCCATAAACCTAACTTTATCAGATAGGTTCTTACTCTTAATCTTTCTATCAAAGATACACTGAGCTAATTTCATAACGACAGCCCCGTCCCCTTGGAGTTGCACATTCAACGAACTATGAACAGACCGACAAGGTACTTCTCTACCGTCTAGTAGTTCAATCGTACCTTTCTTGTTAACCTGAAACTTACATTGTTGAATTGCTTTCTTTAATGCAGGAAGTTTCTGTAGGAATCTTTCCTTAATCATCTTACCAACAGACGCAGACTGATTAATGATCTGTCCTATCTTGGCATCCCCTGCACCGTAAATAAATCCGTAGAAGAATGTTTTAGCTTGCGAGCGTGAGCTTAATCCCGCCGCAGCTTGGTTAAGTGCGTGAACATCTTCCTCAACTACCACTTTACCATACTCTCCGTTATCCCATTTAGCCATTCGATTAGCTAGCATCCTAGCTTCTAATCCTTTAGCATCAATACCTACTTGGACCCAGCCTTTCTTGGGCTTAAATAACTTCCTAGCCCTAGAGTCTCCACTAACTTGTTGAAGGTTAGGTTGACTAGCTGTCATCCTACCGGTAACTGTACCTTGTGGATTAATAGAGCCGTGTATCCTACCATCTCTTGAGCTACTCGCACGAATAACCCAATCGTTAACCTGCCCTCTAAGCTTAATGATACCGAAGTAAGTAACCAGTTGCTTGGCTTCAGGATAGTTTAGTTTCTTTAGAACACTTTCGTCTACTTTAGGATTACCCTTCTCTGTTAGAGGGGGATTCCATCCGTACTTATCGTGTAATCGGGAAGCAATTTGTTGGCGGGAGCCGGGATTAAATACTGTAATCTTATCCTTTAATCTATTGCCTGTCTTTTCCGACCATCTTTCTTCAACAATAGGAGGGAAAACGTTACACAGTTCTTGTTCGATGTCAGAGCTTTGCTGGTCTAGAGTTTCTAACAGTTTCCTGCCTTCTTCTAGGTCAAAGCCAAACCCATTAGTAGTTTGTTCTGAAATAATCTTAGTAACAATATGCTCTAACTTTAGAACCCTTTGGTTCTTTGTCATAAAGTCAAGCTGCTCTAAATAAATTGCTTTGTTTACTTGGACATCCTGCTTGCAGTAATCCATCATCTCTTCACTAAAGGCTTCCCATCCTCCAGCATAATCTCCCTTGTAGATTTCGAGGTGTTTACCCCAAGCTTCAAGAGAGTTACCACCTAAGGGATGCTGTCCTTTATCGGGATACATTACACGACTAACTACTAGTGTATCAACACACTCTGTATCAATAGGTCCATACAACCTTTCGAGTACAGGTAGATCATACATAATAATGTTATGTCCAACAAGTAAGTTAGCTTCGCGTAGTTTCTGAACACCCTCTTCAATTTCACAGGGTCCATACTCTAACGTATCTCCGCTATCAAGGTCAGCCAGACAAAGACAATGAACAGTGTCCGCTTCTTTTGTTACCTGACCTTTTTGATTGAGGGCTATTTCTGATAACCCGTTTGCTTCTATGTCAAATACGATCCGGTTCATGAGGATCTCCTTTTAATAAAAACGCCACATTCCTTTCTCTTCCCATTCACGAGACGATTCTCGTTCATTACCTAAGAATTTAACGTGCGTATACTTTCTTCCATCTGGGTGAATTACGTGTGTGTACTCATGGTTATCATGAGTATACATGATCTTAACTTTATCTAATCCCCGTTCGACATTGATAGGGAGGCTGGCTTGTTTTTCGCCAATAGACATATCAATCTCATGCTCTCCAGTTGGGAGTACAGTAAAGTCCTGCCCCCATCGTACTGGATCCCCCTCCAAGGTTTCAGAAATGAATTCCATTTTTTGTTGTGTATTATCCATTATACTACAGGCTCGAACTGAACCTGTCCTCCTTCGTCCATTGCAAATTCAACTTCGTCTAACCTTCCGGTTACTCGGTTGTAATACAGACCAGTTGCGACTCCTGCCCTACCAGTCAGTCGGTTCTTAAGAACTCTAACAAGAGTGGTGTTAGCAATGCGTTCATCTGGATTCTGTCTGTCTCGTTCCAAACCAATCACGACATTAGGAACTGAAGCAAGCGACCCCGACCCTCTCAAATCCTGTAGAGTAATTCGGTCGCCTTCTTCGTAAGCTTTCTGTGTCTTCTTAAGCTGAGAAATTACGTCGATCCTAACGCCGGTGCGAGAAACCAACGACCTAAGTTCTTTCATGATGTTGTCAATGAGCAGTCGCTCTGAACTACCGCCATCAAAGTCAGCCTCTGCACCCATAAGTCCAGCCGCCGCTGCGGTAATATGGTCAAGCACAATGACATCTACATTGAGAGACACCGCCATGAATTCCATGCGAGCACATAGATTCTTTAGTCCATTATGACCAAGGTGATCGTAGATGTAGAACGAAGTCTCGCTTAGATTCTTCCTCGCATTTACATACTCCTCGTCAGTAAGGTCATCAATGATGTCAATAAAGACAGGTTCCTTGCCCATCTTCTCTCGTAAATCATTCATAAGCCGTACTGCTTTAATGGCACGTACTGGTTTATTAAGCATAAGAGATACCATATCATCCATAGTTTCTTGCGGTGACTCCTCAAGCATAATAGCACCTACGCTTCTGCCTTCTTCAAGGTGGTGATGCATAAGCTCTCGAACAATAGTTGACTTGCCAGATCCAGTACCCGAACACCACAGACTAATTTCCCCTGACCGCTGCCCAATAAGGAACTCGGTTAGAGAATTAAACGGGAACGGATATACTCTAGTGCTTGCAAGCTCATCTGAACTATCAATAATCTTAGACACATGAACAATCTCGTCGGGAGAATACTCCTGTGCTTCAAACAAAGCACTACGCAACTCATCAACCATGCCGTTAATTAAACATTCATTAGCGTCCTTACAAGGAAGAGTCACAATCTTAGCACGACCGGGAGGCATAAGCTCTGCCACCTGATTAGCAGCATTCTTTCCTGCTTCGTCTTGGTCAAAGCAAATGTACACCTCGTTATAACTACATACCCACTCAAGATTATCTTTAATAGATTTGACAGCACTGGCAGCACCATTAGGAAGAGACACAACAGCCCAGCTTTTATTTAGCATCTGATACAAAGACATACAATCGTATTCACCTTCAGTAATGTAAAGCTTCTTTCCACCCTTACGCCAAAGGTTTTGTCCCCACAAAGTAGTCTTACCAGACTTACCGTTCCAGTAGAACTGCTTATCTGGACCCCTCATATGCTGAGCCACAACTTTACCATCTTGATAGAAGTTAGCAATCTCTACATCTTTTCCGTTGATCTTACAGGTCTGGTAGCTATAACGCTTAGCGGTATCTTTAGTAATACCTCTTGACGGATTACCAATACACTCGCCTTCATAAATTCTATCCGGCTTGGTTACAACTTCTGCTGATTTAATACTCATGTTTTTATTTCCTCTTTCATAATAGCCACAAGAGAAACAATACTTGTGACCGTCATCATAAATAGCAAGGTTATCTTCTGAGGTATCTGCACCTTGTTCCGCACAGGAAGGGCATCTTGCCCTGTCGATAACCGAACCTTGTTCTTTCATCTTCATTTTAACTCCTTAATAGATACGCTCTCGGTAGGACTCGAACCTACGACCTACGGTTTAGAAGACCGTTGCTCTGTCCAACTGAGCTACGAGAGCAATAGCTCCGGTGGGATTCGAACCCACACTGTATGGATTTTAAGTCCATTGCCTCTGCCAGTTGGGCTACGGAGCCGAAGGGTGGGGAGGGATATAGAGAATGAAAGCTCGCTACTTTCTTCTGCTTTCTTCTGAGACTCGCGATTCTCTCTATAGTCCCTCCCCCTAGGTACTTTATAGTAAGTCTACACCTACTGTAAAGTATCCTTCTTCTCCGACTTCAGCCCACTGCTTAGTTGCGTGAAGCTTTAGGATCTGTGAATCGTCTACCCATAGCTTACCATTTAATACATCGAGCACTGCCTTAACAAAATTATCAATGTCAGCTTTCGGTGCATCAAGCTTGGTACGCCTAGGTCTAGTAACGAACAGTTCCAGATCCACGGCAAGCGGACCTTCTAGCAACTCGTAGTCTGTACCTAGAACTTCATAAACAATTTCAGCACACTCGCACCTGAACTTTTTATAAGGTCCAGTAAAGTATGCACCATGTCTAGAAAGCCTAGGTCTACTCGCAGCAATCGGACTTATGGGGAATGTGTATTCCGGTAGGGATTCACCCATCAGAACGGCAAGTCATCAGAGCCCTCTTGCTCAGGTGCTTCCGCCGGAGCAGCCTTTGCTGGAGCTTTGAAATCCTTACCATCGAAACCGTCAGTAGCAGAGAAGCCACTGTCAAATTCCCGCTCTCCCTTCTCAATGATCTGAACACCATTAAGGAAGAAGCTCATGGACTGATCGCGGTCAATCAAGACCGGAGCAAGCCGGAGCTTAACGGTATCCCCACCAAAGGGAATAGCCTCGGTCGCATTAGCACCAGCATCAACGCAAGGGAAAGCATCGACGTTCTTCTTAACGAACACCTTAGTCTTTGCCTTAAGGGTAGTCACACCCTCGTCATCGGTACGAAGACCGTTGACCTTAGTAGCATGATTCTTTTGCACGACCTCATCAAGAGTATTCTGCAACTCATCATCCACAACAACAGTAATGTTATGATTTGCTGCATCAACACCAAACTTCGTATCCGCCTTATGCAGATGCGACCAACGAACCTCTACAGGTTCCGTAATAAAATTCTCAATCCGCGTCGACATCATTCGATTCTCCTTCTTCCATGTCTTCTGCTTCCATTGGCTTTGTGCCTTCAGTTACAATCATAGTGATAGTTTGATTGATACCATTAGCGATATCAGTCAACGCATTACTAATGTTCCCGAGGAATGAAAGCACAGCCTCAGTCTTGATGCCCGGAGGAAGTGCCACATCTTCCCCTGCATCATCTGTCAACTTAAGCTGAGGGTTTTCGCTACCCTCTGCCATTTCTGAATTCTCCATTGAATCCATAGTCATCGTATCATCTGTCATGTTAATCTCCTTTACATGATCTCCAAATAGGGGTGTCCGTCAATAACAACACCAGCCGCCACAATAGGTTTCTTAATGTGATTCTTACCATAGTCCATGACCACATGTGTTGGGTCAATTCCGCAGCCTACATTCATCCCGAATATAAGGTTTCCGTTCGGAGCCTTAAGCCAACTGACAGAAGCCACACTATGGCAATGTCCCATTACCCAACTGTTTCCTGTAACTCTGGCGGTATTAAACGCAGGAGCCAAACCACTTGTGCCTGTCCCGTGCGTATACATAACGCCATCAATTTCATGACAGTGCTTCCAATCCCAAGTCGGGGTATTCCACACCTCGTTGTATTCCTTAAGATAAACACTGGGGATTCCCGCATCAGCATTTAACCTATGAACTCTTTCGTCATGATTACCAATACAAACCGTAGCATTTTTAAACAATCGCTTCCACTTCTTAATAGACTCAGTAATACTCTTGTACTCAGACATAGCGGAATCTGCTTCAGGATGCTGCTTATGAAACGAGATTGCATGATGGTCAACAATGTCGCCTATGAATACCGTTTCATTTGTTTTGTATTTTCGTTTTACATCTTTAATAAATTCAAAGTAGGAGGGATGGTCTGCGGGCAAATGCAAATCTCCTACTACAAGTACTCTACTCATTGTTTTCTTCCTTTTGAACATCTAAGTACGCTTGATAAGCTTCGCCGTGTGATGATTCATACCAAACGTAATCATCTCCGTCGTGCTCACACCAACCATTTTCTTCTGCCCAAACAATAAAATTACCCATCTTTGACACGGCGTTTCTCCTTCTTTAATTGTCGAGAGAACTCTCGCTTCCATTGCTCAGCAATAGGAGGCAGGTTATCTTTAGCTCGGGTTCCTGCGATTGGCGTAGCAGAAATAAACTCTCCCCGTTTATCTACATTGTGAGTAAACTTTTCACTGTATGTCTCTACGGGAGCATACAAATTAAGCTCACCCTTTCGGTGCTTAATCTGCAAAGAGTTTAACTTATCATCGGAGTCAGCACTATATCTCTTACCAGAAATTTGGTGCGTCTCCCCTCGTTTATTAACAAACTCTGTTGCTGGATTCTCTTCATAAAACTTCTTCAGATTTACTAACACTAGCTATCTCCTTCTTATCCCATGAACTTGGATACTCTAGTCGTGCCGTACCTACGAGATTGTCTGCCTCTAATACAACACAGTCAATAAAGCGATAGCCCAGTTGCTTTGCCGCTTCATATCTATTGTTTCCAGTAATCACGGATAGTTGTACATTATCCTCGTTCCAGTCTATAGGATTGTCTCTTAACCACGAAGCCATTCGCCCCTCCCATCGAGTAGTTAACTCTTTAGTAATAGGCACTACGACTAACGGATGTATTAATCCATTAACCTTTATGTCTTCCTTAAGTGGCTCAAAGAAATCCTCTCCATCTTGCAACTCTACAGGAGGAAACAGTACCCATAAATCTGAAAGGTCTTGAGTACATACCTCGTATCCATTCCATGTAGAATACCTACACCCTAGATAGTTTCCCTCTATTGGTAGGATTTGTTTCTCAATGAACATAGTCATCCTCGTCTATTATTAAGTCTTCCGAATAATCTTCAGGTATGATATCCAACGATTCACATAAACAATCATCCAAGAAAACATAATCCCCATCATCAATTTCCACCAGCCATAGGCTCTGGTCCATCATGTTCGTTATCCTCGGGAATTAAAATGTCAATGTGCAGCCCAGTCATAGGCGACACTTTGTTTTCGTGAAAACTAAAAGTTAAGTTATCTAAAAAGATTTGTGATAATTGTCTGGATGGAAAAGAAAATGCTATGTTCTTTACCCCCTCAACAGTCTTAACTAAATGTGTAGTATAAGCAATTGCATGCTCCATGTCATGCTCGCTATCAATCAGCATTGTTGTCATGTTCAGTTCCCCCCTTTAATAGTGAACGACTAACAATCATTCCTTTGGGAATGCTGTGAACAGTCCCAGTAACATCGGTTCCCAGTGTATCAGTAATCGCTAACACTTCGTCATCTTCGTACAGTACATATCCTACTTGTCTAATCTTAGGTAACTCGCTGTGTGCATATTCGTAAGCTTCTTCAGCCGGAACCCATTCGGGTCCACCTTGAGAGTGTGCGTCAATCCAAACTACTTCCACCATTTTAGGCGAACAAGTAATCTGATTCCAGAACTCTTTCGATGTCGAGGTTTCCTCGTCGGGGCAGTTCTGGCAGTGACAATCCCAAGTGCTTTTCGACATCTTCACGGAACCTTTGCAATTGGTTTTCTTTGTGCATTGCATAGAATTCCTCTCTAGTCAAACGCCTTAGTGTATCTACATCGGGTGCAGGACACCCGTATGAATCATGAACTAAAGAAAACTGTGTAATTCCTTCCTCAATAGCACGGTATACTGTACAGAATAAATGACTAGCATCTAAACTATGTATCCAGTTAGGCGAGATTGCTTGGCTTACAGCCTTAAGGTCCACCTCGTTTGAACTATGAGTAGAGAACATCAGCTCTTTAGAATTGAACAAAGCAGCAAAGCTTCTACGCTTAACTGGCTTTGCATAAGAATGCACCACCTTGAATCCAGATGGTACAGTATATACGATATCTTTATCTAGGTTACTTGCAATCTCACTAACCGTTTTAAGATATTCTTTTCCCTCATTTGGTAGGATTAAGGACTGGGCTAGACCTGCTTGTATAGCACGAGCCAATTCTGTAATCGCACCACCTTGTTTTTCTTTCGGTATCCAATCGAGGTGTCCTTCTAACTTTACATACTTTTGAATGCCGTAGAACGTAAGCCCATAACTATCACACATAGTTGGACGTTTAGTAACTCCACGCTCAATAGAATTATTCCAGTACTCTAAGAACTCCCCATACCAATCAACCTCTTCCGATTTATCCTTACAGTATTCTGTAGTTTTATCGGCAATGTATTGATACAAATCTTGAGGCTCATTACTAGGAAGAACATTAGTAAGGAGACCAATCGTTTCATCCCGCATGATAGCCGACCAATGCTGCGAGCCATTACACGCCCCATCCATTTGAACAGGAACCTGAGTAAGCCCATCTTTACGGCACAAATCAAACACCGCTGCGAGTCTTTGAAACGAGGGGTTCTTCTTTACCTTATCAGATACCCACTCTAGGTTTTCATATGGGTCTTGATTAATTCGCTCAAACATTTGCATGTTCTCATCAACCCACTGTACCCGCTCATCGAATGAAACTTTATCGTAATCAAACAGGTTAGCAACATGCACCTTAAGCCAGTACAATCCTCTTTCTGTTTGTGTCCTAGCTTCTGCAAAGTATGCTAATGCTTTATCAAAGTCAGAGCCTTGTGGGCTAAGTAACTCGCATACTGTGTAACCCCGACCTCTAAAATCACAAGTCCAAGTGTGCCAAAAGGCTTTGAACTTAGACAGTTTCTTAGCCAAGGTTAAACGGACTAACATTCTAGCCCGTGCTTGTTCTTCCTTAAACCAACTCCCCCACATTTCTTCTCGTGCGGAGCACCACTTAGCCTTCTCTTCTTTTGTACCTTTCTCAGGATAGGGATGACTGTAATCAAACGCATCGAAAGATTGGGCTGGAAGATTAGCAAGCCTTGTATTGCCTTCGAATAAGTTAGTCATTACGTCGAGAACTTTAGTGTTGACAGCCCATTCAGTTTCCATCATAGCGTTTAAGCCAGTAATAACTTTAGTGCTAGGCGTAGAATAATGCTGAGGCTTTACAAAGTTTTCATCGTAATTCGAGCTGTACTTTTGTACCATTTCTTTACGAGCAAACGGGAAAAGATATCCTCCGCTTCGCTCCATTGTGTGTGGAACAGGAGGCACAACCATTGGTCTGTACAACAGCGAGCATGATTCTAAGAACTTATGTTTCTTATGTATCTCTTCTAAGATTTCTGGATTAAAACTTACAAACAGTTTTCTGTTCCAGATTCTTCCGCTTCGATGTCGTTGTTCTAGGGTTATAATAACACCAGACTTTTCAGCAATACGAACCATGTGATGTCCGAAGTCTTGCCGTTTCTTGAGGCTAAGTTCTAAAACTCCGCCCACTTTCTTTGAAAAAGCACGGCATCGTTTAGGTGTCCAACTCTTAATAAACTTTGATTGTCTTTTCCAATCATCTTTAAATGCTTCTTTTGATTGTTGGTACGCAATGATTGCCAGTACTTCTTCCGAGATAGCATTAGCCAATCGCTGTGCTGTCGGTAGTGGATAGGCTTCATTCATGTACCCAATAAATTGTTCTCCAAACATAGAAGACTTGAGCCACTCTCGCATAAGACATCTTACCGTAAGGTCTGCCATCTTGGCAGGACCGATAGCAAGAAGGGGAGTAACCCAATCAGGCATTCTTTCATTACTACACACGCTATCAATCCACTCTTGATAGTACGGTGCTAAGTGTATCACCACCGAGTCTAGCAGTTGTTGCTCAGGCAGTCCTTCGTCTGGAGCACGCTGGTATTCTTTCCAATACCTAGCAATACCACCCGCAAGCATATCATCTTCAAATGATTCTTGCGTTTCTCTTAGTTCCTGCTGTTCGATTTCCGTTAGGGAATCCCATATCATCAGGCACTCTCCTTAATAAGTAGTTCACTACTATACCCGATTATAGGGACTCTCAGTTAGATTGCCCTCTATGTCGAGAAAAAGACCGTCGTTTAGATACACGGGTCTGCCCTCTGATTCCTCAGAGAGCAGACCGTGGAGCGTATCTAAAACATCCTCATTATCAGAGGAGGTATTAGTTTCGTCGTTCATATTACATCGCCAATGCGTGCTTCATGACCTTGATAGAATCACTAGCACTCTTACCAAACAAGTTGCGGTCGATTCTGGACTCACGAGAAATCTTACGACCTCGTGTGCTTTCACGGTGCTGAATCCAGTTAGTCACTGCATTCGCTGCGTGCCAAGCCGAAGGCTGATGCACACCCATATCCCGCATTTCTTCATCAAAGCGACCAGCCCAATCAGTCATGGTATGCATTGCCTTGATGTAGTTCTTCTCTTCGTTTTCATTAGTTGGATTAGTTACAATCGGTGCTTCAAGCATACCGTAAACTTCAAGCCAGAACTTCTGAATATCTTGAGTGTTCCACTTGACTTCGGTAAGATTGTTTACAGTCTGCTTAAAGAACTTACCAGTCTCACGGAAGAACGCCAATGCCTGCCGTGCTTCTTGCAACTTACCCATCATATCTCCAGCGTGGCTGAAGTGAAACATGTTCTTAGAGTTACCTGAGTTCAGAGCCATGTTCAAAGTATTAGCACACTGAACACGAATGCTAGTAGGCAGACCAGTAAGAGCCAGCGTACCATCATGCCCGTTACAGAGCAGAAGGTACTGGTCAACTTGGTCGTTCATATGCCCGCCAGCAAAGAAAGAATCCGCTCGAACCAAGCAATAGATTCGTTTACCATTTCGGATTGAACCAAACGATTCAACCACGGTATCATCACCGCTTAGGCTATAAGCCAGCTCGGCAAGTTCACTATTCTGAACAACTTGGTAATCCTTACCTACCCAACCAAGTACCTCACCCGTATCTTCACGAACATTAGCCACCTTATCAGTGGTAGTCATGGTCGTTGGGTTGTTGTACTTATCTCGGTATGTGTAGTCGATACGAACGCTTGGTCGCACTAGCCAATCAAGACCTGCTGTTTCCAGTGCCTGTCGTGGGTGCTGTTCGTCCTCAACTGTCGTTCCAATCCCGTGCCATGCGTCCTTCTTATAGAACATAGCACTATCATTTTCATACATTTCATGAGCCATTAGATTCTCTCCTGTTTGTTTCCATATAAGTAGGTAACGCTACCCACTCGTTGTCTGTTCGTTGTACCCAATAAAAGGAGCCGTCTTCTCCTTCTTCACATGCGTAATCAAGTATGACCTTTTCCTGATACATTTGTTCCATGTATTCTTGTTCACTACTGATTGGCATCAATGTTTTCCTTAGTCTTTTCTCGTTCTCGAAGCCTATCGGTAGCCCACTTATCATACCCTACGATTTCGATTTCCCAATGTCGGGTCTCAGTGTCGTGAGTTTCCCAGTCTTCCCAGTCATATGCCCAAGGGTCTGCTTCAAACAACTCCCGTGCTTCTTCCTCGCTCTCGGCTTCTACCATAGCGGTAGCCGATTCCCAAGCCGTGCTAGTAATGTCGATGATTACTTTGAATACTTTCTTGTCAGTCATTGTTAGGTTCCTTCATAAATAGGTTCATTCGTTCTTGTGTTTTCATATCGTTTACATACTTGAGGTACTCTTCGTTAGTAGCCTCATCAAATACTGTCTCACTGTTGCAGTTATTACAGAAGTCCATGATGTGCATATCCGTAGCCTCGATAAACTCGAAGTTATTATTAGGGTCAAACCTTGCACCCTCGATTGAATGTACATTGTAACTTCCGCAGTCGTTGCAATACCAATAAGTCTTTGTCATTCAATAACCCCTTCCGCTTCAGCACACTCTTCGCAATAGAACACTCCGCCGTGTCCGTATTCGGGAATCCACTTCAACTCTTCGTGTTGTCTGGCGTTGTCGTTACTACAACAACAGCATTCATAATCAGCAAGCACTTCAGCATAGTGTTCTAGGATACTAAGAGCATCTATATCGCCATTTATGTACCCGTAGTAACAACTTTGTGCTACCTCGTACCAGTTAGTTTCGCCTATGATATCAGTTCGTGTCTTCATACCTGCTCTACCTCGTAAGTAACAAAGAACTTTTGGTCTCGCCATTCGGCTTTGATTAGCGTAGCACGAATCTCTACCTCGTACGACCTATCTTCACCGACGTAGGCTTCTCCAGAATGTCCAAACGCAACAGGAAGATAGTCTTCTTTATCCATATGCGGACACTCCAACTCAACTTCCGTGCTTGAAAGATTGGCTTGCATGTCTACATCACGGTAGTCCGTACCCCAAAACTCATACCAGCCAATGCCTGCATCTTCTTCTTCCCATTCTAAACTATCCCACAGTTCTTCTTCAATCATTGTAATGCCTCACTTCATAGTAGTCATGATAAAGTTCGTTGAGTGCTTCTGTCACACGCAGAGCCTCGCCTTTATCCTTGTAAATCAACACGGACTTAGCCACAGACTCAACATACTCATCGTCTTCGTATGAACCGACCTTGTGTCCTTCAACACACCAAGTTGATTGAGTCTTATCCCATATACCCCATAGTTTCCTAGCCATTGAGTTCTTCCATTCTCTTTTCAAACTCTTCCATAGTTATACGACCCGTTGCCAAGTCGTACCTAAGACCATACTCCTCAGGAGAACAAGAAGTGGGTCGGGTCTTGTCGCCCTTGCCTGCCCCCACTCCACCACCTTCTTGGTTATGGTTGTAGGGCTGCCACCTCTCTTTGTTAGTCTTCCATCTGTCTGTCTCGGCATTAGGGTCGCCAAAGTGTTTATTCAGATGGCTCTGCTGGCTTTTGTTCACTGTCATTGTTAGGTTTCCTATAAGAAGCGAAAGAAACTTCGCCTTCATAAACGGTATCTCTTCGACCTGTTCGTTGATTCAGTACCACATACTGGGTTACTCCGAACAAATCTTGAAAGGAGTTTTCAATAACTCCCTTACTATTCTTGTAGTGTATAAGCGTACCAATACGTAACGCTTTACCCAATCCACTGTATGTCATCCTTGTTCTCCTTTATAGGAGGCAAGGGCTTCAAGTTGTAGTGTCGTTTGGACAGTAAAGTAGTCCGCCGTCTGGGCTTCCTCTTCTTTAGTAATCCTGATAATCTCTTCCAAAGACTCATCAAAATATTCCTCGCACTGTTGTTCGCAATCGAACGAATCCCAATAGGTTCTATTTACCATACCTCGAACCCTTCTCCACACTCCCGAAGGAATGAAACAAACTCAAGCAGGTGTTCTTTGTCAGTCCAATAAGCAGACTCAACTTCAACCCCTTCTTCAATGTCGGCTTGTGTAGCCATGCGTCCAGTGCCTTTGATAACGGGGCAGATACCCGACAGACTAGCGGGCTGATACTTAGTAGTAACATTAGTTTCAACCCACTCTTCTAGCGTATTCGCCAGCTCGTTACAGGACTCAGCATCTTGCAATCCCTTGCCGTCGTTGAATCCGATGGCTGCCATCAACTCATCATCAACGATATCATATCCACTTGATTCATAAATAGCCTCAACGATAGGTCGCCAAGACCAACAGTTAGCACGGAAATAGTTTCCGCTTGCACCATATACATCCATACCCATTAGAGTACACTCCTTAGTTTCTCTGTAAGTTCTTCGTACCGTTCCCAATCCAAGCCCATGTCTTTCTGTTCTGGATTATCAGGGTCGTAATGTTCTTCGTCCCTGAGTACTTCACAGTCCTTGCATCCAACGACATCATTCCATTCTTCAAGTGCATCAAGCAAGTTTATACACTCATCTCGTGTTAGTTCTATCATCACTCGTCCTCTTTACCAAAGTTCTCCATCCATGTCATAAGGATTCTATTGGCATCATACTTAGTGATACCGAACTCATCCTGCAAGTAAGAACCTGCACCAAACATGTTGGTCACGCCCGACTCACGCAAGTCATCCAGATATTCCTTATGTTCCTGTCCGTATTCAACTGTGTCAGCACTCATTGTACTATCTCCAACTAAAGTTTCTAAGGGCGAAGAGGAGAGAACGTCTCAACTCTCCACCCCTAGGGTAGATTGTTGATGGGTTACGCCCATCACTCGGTTAGTTTTAGACCCCTAACAAAGGGTTTCGAGTTTTACAACTTCACGGGTTGGATACCGTTTATACTCGCCGTTGTATCATTACTGAGTAGTGGTTGAGTTTTATCGACTACCACCAACTGTCTAGAACGGGGTGCTTTTACATGCATACCGCTCGTGCGGAGAGCCTTCCCCTATGGGGGATTCAACCTTGCTAGGCTCTTGTTCCGCTATCAAGGCATGGATTGTAGGGGCAACCTAGTCCCTGCATATGCGGTAGTCTCTGAGGACTAGGCTTAAGGAGGACTACTGCCCTGCCCCATTAGTTGTCGACTCTGGACACAAGCCACCGTGTCTGGGAGCATTAGGTCCTTCCTCAAGGACCAGTACCCTCTACCGTAAGGAATCTTACATCCTATTCACGCCTTACAGGCAGTCTTATTATGCTGACCATGCATCACCAAAGGCTTTGTACTCGGCAGAGTCATAGTTCATAGTGCAGAGGATTAGGCTACACAACCGACAGGGGTGGCTCAATAGTCTTACTTGGCTAGCACAAGTCAAGCCCTAATGCTACATCACATGAAACGGTCTATGGCAGGGTCATGACTCCCTACATCCCTTTGTTCTTACACGTGTAAGAAATGGAGGTGGGCGGATTCGAACCGCCGTCTTCGAGAGTGCCGACTTGCGGAGTTCTCCCGAATCTACACCAATCACCCCCTAATGGTTGGTAAGTCCAAGCACTAGCGATACCCTGACGCTTCTGTATCGGTCACGAGTAATCAGACCTAGTGCCTGAACCTACCTCATTATAATATGTTTCTACTCTTGGTCTGGACATCCCGCAGCACCCAAAGGGCAGCACTTCGTGTCTCTAACAACCTCACCTATGCCACTTGCACCGTCACTCCCGTCATAGGATGGGCTAGGGTTTATCATAAGAGGTGCGACTACAAACCCTAGTAAGTCCACATCTCTCTCTGCACGTATCTGCAAGGGGGTACAGATACAGTGTTCTGTTCTCTATTGGTAGGAATAGCCTACTCTCCATACTCACGTACATCCATGCCCACATCAGCAAGCATTCCCTTCTGCTTAGCCCACCGCTTGGGTAGTTTGCCTGTAAGCACGGCGAAGTATACCTCTCGTGCAGGGGCGTACCCCACTACGTCATCGGCACACATATCCCACAGTTGCTCGGGAGGACACACCTCAAACTCTGTGTAAGGGAAGGCATTGTCCTCTCGGGGACGGCAGTAATGATATCCGCTTGCTTGCACCGACCACTTGCGGAGTCTCCAGTCCCTACATGGTACGCTTCGCCACGAAGGCATTACCTCTGCTTCCGCAGGGTGTTGCTTCTCTCTATGGGAGCGAACCCAACTGTTCACCCGAAGGACACACCACTTGTCAATCATGTTGTTCAAAAAGTTTCTCATTGCTTTGCTCCTAAAAGACATACTCAAGAGAGCATGTATGTAGCCTTGCGGATGTCCTCGATTACCAAGTCACCCATGTCTGGAAGGTCTACATCATACTGCTCAGCCAACGCTGACAACGCACTGAACGAGTACAGGTCAGCAAACCCGTTGATAACACAGTCCCGCATTGCATCCACATCATTGGCATTGCATCCATAGCAATCGTGAATCACAACCACATCCTGAATACTCCGCTTGAACATAGCAAGCACAGAGTAATGCAGGTGCGAAGCGTCCATCGAGTGAATGAACTGCGGAGGTACTGCCGTCAGTGCCTTACGCTTGTTCAACTCATTTCCGTACACCGTGTACTTGAGTTGGGTACAAGTCTGGTCATCCCACACCGAACTAGCGGTGAGGTTGAACTCAATCATGCTGGTCGGGTGGTTGACCACGACCACACCAGAGGGTGACATCCAAGTGACTGCCTCATCGTTCTTGTTAGCCACCTTGGCACACTCACGAAGGAACTCAGTCACCTTGAGGGCAGCAGGTGCGACAGCATACAGGGACTTCTCATAGTCCTGAGCCAACGCAAACGCTGCCTTGTAGTGTTCACCCTCATCCAGCCCAATCTTAGCGAGGGGTACTTCTGGGTTGGCAATCGTTCGCCACTTCGGTTCTTCCTCAGTGCCGAAGTTATGCCATGTCTTCTTGCCCATGAACCTGTTAGCAATACCCTTCGCCTTACCACCATACCCAATCACAAGGGTAGGATTCTTAGCCACGTTCCTAGCACACAGGGTCTCCTTGTTATCAAGGAAGGTGTCCATGTACTCGTGGTCACGCTCGCCTTCTTCCCAAGCACGCATGTTCTCATCGGCAACATCGGTGTGGAAGTCATGTGGCTCGTCACACTCAAGCAGGTTAGTCTTGAGTGCCATGTCACTGTCCTTGAGGGCAGCAGCGAAGTGCTGATAGTTGTTGGTAGTACAGTCAAGCCTCACAGGCAGGCTAGTGTACCCTGTCTCAGCGATATCCTTCAACTCACAGCAAGCAGCGAGGGCTTGGAATGTCTGCACCTTGCTACCAAAGCCATCCCAATAAGCATCCTTCATGCCAATCGGGTCTTGTGCAATACGCAACAGCGTCTCAAGATTCTCATTGACCCACAGCACACGCTCATCGAAGGGCATCTTGTCCAACTTCATACTCGATGCAACGGGCAGACCAGAGCAAACGTTAGCGGTATGCACCGACATCCAATACATACCACGCTTGGTAATCTTCTGCTTGCGTGCAAACAACAGCAGTCCCTTACTCAGGTCATTGCCCTGCTCACTGAGCAAGTCAGCCTGACGCAGTACCCTACCACGGTGGTCGATGTAGGCAGGATTCCACAGGTCGTGACCCACCAACTCACGAGCCACTCGAAGGCAGGTATCGTGAGCGTACGGGTTAGTCTCTCCCACCTCCATGTAAGGCAGGAGAAGATGCTCAGCCACCTCAAGCACACGCTCGTTGATTACGAACGGCACACTCTGGATGTTGTTCATGGCATCAATCACGGGCTGCCCCTTGACGTTAGCCCACTTACCATGAGCGATACCCTTACGCAACTTAGCAGTAAGATACCCACCCGCTTCCTCAAGGGTGTGAGGAATCGGAGGAACGACCATAGGTCGGCGGTTCATACCGCACAGTCCCCACAAGTCCCACTCATCCAAGAGTTTCTTGAAGTCCTTGCTAAGCATGACGAGAGTGGTGGGGTCACTACCTTGGGTAGTCATCAGACGGATGAGCCCGCACTGTCGGCAAGCGTGCATCGTTTCCCATCCCAACTGCAACCGTGCTTCACGGTCATAGTCGCACAGGAACGAATACCGATGTGCAATCTGGCTGATTACTCCGTGTGATTGAGCAACCCCACCACCCTCACTCACATTGTCAAGAATAGCACAGACAGCAACAAACGCCACCGCATCCAAGTCCATACTCATTAGACGCTTCGCCCACTTCGGAGTACGCTCGAACCTGTCGATGGTACTACGGAATGAGTCGGCAAGCAGCGAGGAGATGGGGTTCGGGTCTACCGATTGTCCCATCACTCTGAGTTCAAGTTCCAGTTGCAGTTCACGCTTTGTCATTGTTGCTGTCATGTGCTACTCCTTTGGGGGTTTAGGTACTCTCTCAACCGTTGAGTGAGTTGTACTTAGCCATCAAGTCTGCGATGCTTGCACCGAGACTTGCCTTAGCAGGTGCTTCCTCTCCCTGCTCCGCCACCATTTCCTGCATACGCTTCGTACTCATGCGGCTACTGCTAGGCAGTCCCAACTTTGCCTTGAGTTCGTCACGAGTCATGTCCGCAGGCTTGCTCTCTTGCGTAGCGATGGTCTCCACCGCTTGCTTGAGTGCGTTGCCACTGCGATTGTCCACGAGTGGGTGTCGGTACGGACGCGACAGGTAGATGTTCTTCTCCTTGAACGGAGCGTAGAACGCTTCCTTCGCCTCAGCATCCGTCGTTCCCGTAGTCTTGAAGCCTGCGAGTTCGTGTTCGGTGCTGACCTTATCGCCATCCCACACACCGACAATCTCGTACGTCCATCCGTTGTCATCCACCGTACGCTGGATGTTCACGCCACCGATACGCTCGGTGTTCTCCCGCTTAGCCTTAGGCTTAGCAGGTGCAGGCACTTGCACTGCATCAGGAAGTTCCACGCCCAACTCTGCAAGCAGAGCCTTGATGGCTTCCTCTCGTGTACCTGCCTGCGGTGCTTCAACCACACCATTCACAGCGATGGTTGCACCAACGCCTTCTCCGTCCCAGTTCTGCAAGGCTTTCACTGCATTCTTGCGTCCGTTCTTTGAAACCCTACGCTCCAACTCCGCCTTTGCTTCGGGGGTGTGAAGGTCAATGAGTTCCTGCGTTCCAAGATTGATAAGGTTCATACCTTACTCCTTGCTCATAAGAGCATTCGTGGGTTGGCTAAGCCCTCAGTTGTAGCCGTATGCACACACACATGTATGCATATATTTCTCTATTGGTAGGAATAGGCTTACCGTGTATGTGTGTACACGTATAACCGTATTCCTCTATTGGTAGGAATAGGCTTATCGCATGTATGTATGCGTGCCTACTTGTAATCCTCCTCGGTGACACCCATGAGTTCGTGCCACCTGTGCATGTATGCGTAGTACGACATGAAGTTCTCACTGTCATACGTGTTCCACCTGTTCAGGGTAGCAGGCTCGTTATGCCACTCCCACTCAGGCTTGAGCATGAGCATAGGCACGTTACCATACTCGACCCATCGGAGAGTCCACTGCTTGCGAACGAGGTCGTACACAAGCACTGCCTCTCCGCCCATGCCCTGATGCTCCTCGTTCCACAGCCGAACAGCCATGTTGACGAGCGGGACTTCCATTGCGTGATTGTTCACCTCCAGAACGTGGTCGTATGGGCAGGGCAAGGACTCGTTGATAGAAGCCGCATTGCTTGACCACGCACCCGTTCTCAGCGTGATGACAGGCACTTCCTCATCCCCCGTGTAGATGGGCATGTCGAAGGCATGTCCGCCGTACCCGCCACGCTCGACAGAACACAGAGCATGGAACTTAGCAAGCCCATGCTTGCGTGCCACCACAAGCCTGCCGATGTCGCCGTCATACTCGTACTCATGCACGACCGTGAACGGCTCGGCTCTCAGGCTGTCCATTGCGTGCTCAGTCACAGGCATCTTGAGGTCAGCACTGTTCCCGTACTGATGATACCACTCGATGTGGATGTCCCCGAAGTTGGTTCCGCCCATAAGGGCAACGATGTTGTCTAGTGTACTCAAGTGTACACTCCTTTCACGCCTTCAGGCGTAGTTCGATTGAGTTTAGTACCCGTGCCGCCGCAACCTCCCTAGTGGGCAGGTTGAGGTAACTGTCATGGTCTTCGTGGATGTGAGCCGTTGCATCACACTCGCTTGGGAAAGGGAAGACCTCCTCCCACTCCCCACGAGGGAGGTGGTCGGACGGCACGCCTGAGCAGAAGAAGTCGGGCTTGCTGACCACCTCCTCGAAGTACGCCTTGACATCCCGCAAGTCACGAGCCGCGACACGCCACACCCAGTAGCGATAGCCGTACTCCTCCTCCACGCCAATAGTCCATACCCTCCTACGCAAGAGGGTGTTGATGAGTTTCCTGATGTACCGCATGGTACTCTCCTTGTAATGCACAGCCAACCCACCCCCTACTACCCTTCGAGGGTGGGCTGACTGCTAGTGTTCAGCGGGTCATGCCCCCTGCCTGAGCGAGCATGTCCTGAAAGTCCTCGTCCGCCAGCAGGTCGGCAGTCATGGACTGCTCGTTCTTGCGTGCCTGATTGGCGTGCTGACGAGCCTTCTCGATACGCTTCATGACAGCGACACGATTCTGGCGTGCCTTGCCCTTGCTCACGCCGTTGCCGACGATGGGCTGGGCTTCGCGGATGGGGAGAGACTCGATAGCCTCACGGGTCTTTGCGTCCATGTCGAAGTCCATGTCCGCACGCATCGCCTTTGCGATGGTTGAGGAGTGCAACCCCTCGGGGAGTGTGTGGATGCTCATAGTGGCATCTCCTTCGGCTCTGAGAGCCAACGGGTACACGAGGCGTGCTTTCGTAGCCCGCACGCTTAGGGCTTGGGATGCCCCTCCCACGCCTTTCAGCGAGGGAGGAGGTTGGGTTGTCGTGGGTGAGCATCAGTTGTACTGATTGATGTACTCGTCCCATGCGGAGGTGAACTCCTCAGGTGCGTAAGCAAACATGTGTCTGCTCCTTTCGTCTTGGGCTTCACGTCGTGTGCTTACGACCCCGCACACTTCGGGGTTGTGGCTCGCCTCAGCAGTCGATGAAGATGTTGCGTGCCTTGGCTGCCTCACACAGTTGCTTGCAAGTCCAGCCCTTGCCTGTCTCAGGGTGCGTGGCGTTCGCGTCCAGCCCGAGCCGTTCCTTCATGCGGTCGCGGTACTCCTTGCGAGTCGCCTTGCCTCCTGCGTAGACCTCCGCGAGAGGGGACTTGGGCTTGCGTGCCTTGGGCTTGCGTGCCTTGGGCTTGCTCGCGGGCTTCACGTTCACGGTCACGCCGTGCTTCTGTTCGAGCGAGTCGAGGGTTGGGAGAGCGGACGCGACTTCCTTGCGGGCTTCGCGGACGATACGGTCGATGGTCTCAGGCTTGAGACCAGTCGCGAGGGCGATGTCACTGACAGGGCAGTCCTGCGTGACGAGGGCAACGATACGCTCGTTGCGGGCGGTAGTGGTGAGTGCCATTGGGCAATCCTCCGTAGTGCCTGCGTACCCCGCAGGCGGTGGGTTGGGGCATGAGTGCCACAATCAGCCCCCTCCCCCGCGAGGAGGGAGGAGGTTGGATTGGGACACGCGAGCGTGACTCAGCCGCGTGAAGCGGTGAACGCGGTGACGTTGTTCAGGCGGGTGATGACCTTCTCGCGGGCGTGGTCGATGTTGCCTGTGCCGTTCTTCAGGCGCGTGACCATCGCCTGCGTCTTGCCGTTCCTGACCCATCGCCGTGTCGCGTACGTGGGGTCATCCAGCAACGCCTGCATGTCGCGGACGAGGGTCGCGGTCTTGGTTCGCTTGGTGTACTTTGCCTTCATGGTCGTAACTCCTTGCCTTTCGGCGGTTTGAGTGTGGAAATAAGCAGAACGGCGGATTGCCGTCCTATCGACTCATCCCATCACAATATCTATGCGTCCAGATGAAGGATATTCGAAAACGTACCCCTAGCGATACCGTG
>VTLG01009236.1_pt1 | contig 66425 bp, 101 predicted proteins | sample 4694571 | NCBI WGS metagenome assembly VTLG01 (sample SAMN12604809, study PRJNA352737) | marine metagenome | biome: ENVO:00000447; feature: ENVO:00000209|ENVO:00000569|ENVO:01000036; material: ENVO:00002151; isolation source: viral sequences binned using virsorter ...
CTTTGACAGGTCGTATTAATGGCCAAACTATATTATTAGGAGTATTCTAATGTTGAAAAATATTATTATTTTGTTTTTAATTTATCTTTTATGTTCTTTGTTGTTTCAGAATAAAAAGAATGTTGATATTTTAGTAGAAGATTTAGCTACAACAAAAGAAAAAGTAATTGATGGCGCTGATTATGTTAAAGAAACTTTTGAAGAAAAATTTTCAAAAGAAGAACCTATGATTAAGTTTGAGGGATCTAAGTCTAATCATATTAAGGAGGATACATTTTTAAATGATTTGAAACAACAGATTCAAGAGGAGACTTTTTTAAATGAAAAGTAAATTTATCGAAGCTCATTTAAAAGTCGCAAAGGTTTATGGAGAGTTATCGTCTGCTACAAGATTGAAAGTTGGTTGTATTATTGTCAAGGATGATAGAATTATTTCTATTGGTTATAATGGTATGCCAAGTGGTGCTTCAAATGTTTGTGAGAAAAATGGTGAAACTAAACCAGAAGTTCTCCATGCAGAAGCAAATGCGATAACTAAATTAGCTAAATCTACTGAATCTTGTGATGGTGCATATATGTTTACAACATATGCACCTTGTTTAGAATGTGCTAAGTTAATTTATCAATCAGGTATTAAAGAACTTCATTATGAATATGGATATAAAAATGAAGATGGAGTTAATTTATTAAAACATCATTGGAGAAAATTTGACGGACAGCATGTTTATAAGCACGGAAATGATTTAGATAAATGGGTTGACGATCAGCAATTATTACCTTTTTCAAATTAGGAGTTATTATGAAAAGAGATACTTTGATAAAAAATTTACAACAAAAAGTTATGAGAGTTACCTTTACGAAAGTAAATGGTGAGGAAAGAGTAATGGATTGTACTTTGCAAGAATATATGCTTCCAGAGACAGTTGAAAGTAATCGAAAACAAAATGAAGCAGTTTTACCTGTTTTTGATATTAATAAAGGTGAATGGCGCTCATTTCGTATGGATTCAATTACTAAGATTGAAGCAGTAGAATATGAAGATTATGGGGTACTATGATTTTATTAGATTTCTCAAATATAATAGTTGGTAGTATTATGGTATCTTCAAGGGTGCCTAATGAGGAAAGATTTTCAGAGGATTTTATACGTCATTTAGTACTTAATAGTATTAGATCATATCGAAAGAAATATCATAAAAAATATGGTGAAATGGTTATTTGTACAGATCATTTATATAGCTGGAGAAAAGAAGTTTTTCCTTTTTATAAAGCTCATAGAAAGGTTCAGAGAGAAAAACAGGCTCAGAAAGAAGGAGTAGATTGGGGATCATTATTTGAGATTATTGACAAAATTAAACACGAATTAGAAGAATTTTTCCCCTATAAAGTTATAAAAGTCCCTCATGCCGAGGGAGATGATGTTATTGCTGTACTCGCAAAACACGCAAAAGAACCCTCATTAATCGTTTCTAGTGATAAAGACTTTAATCAGTTGTATAAATATAAGGTTATAAGACAATTCTCACCTATTAAACAAAAGATGATGAATGGTATCAATCCTGATGCTTATTTGAAAGAGCATATTATCAGGGGTGATAAAGGTGATGGTATTCCTAATATTTTATCAGATGATAATTGTATGGTTGAGGGTGTTAGACAAAAACCTATTTCAAAAAAGAAAGTAGAAACTTGGATTAATGATGATTTGTCTGGATCATATCATTGGGACAGAAATCAACAATTAATTGATTTTGATTTTATTCCTGTTTCTATTCAGCAAGATATAGTTTCTGAATATCAAAAAACTATTCCTTCTAATAGAAGAAGTGGTTTATTAAATTATTTTGTAAAGAATAGGTTGAAAATGTTAATTGAACATATAGGAGATTTTTAATGGGTTATACTGTGCAGATAGGAGAAATATTTGAAGAATTAAATCAAGCTAAATCAAGGAAAGATAAAAAAGATATATTAGAAAAAAATAAAGATACACCTGTTTTGAGATACTTGTTGCGTGGAATTTTTGATCCGAAGGTACAATATATAATAGATGATACTCCTGATTATACTCCTAGTGATTTACCTTATGGAGAAGCAGAAAATACTTTGTTTTTAGAAATTCCAAAATGTTCTATTTTTGTTAAAGGAAATCCTAAAGCAAATAATATTCCTGTATCAAAAGCTAAACAAATTTTAATTCAAATTTTAGAAACTTTACATGCTACTGAAGCTTCATTATATATGCAAATGTTAAAAAAGAAAACTAAAATAAAAGGTTTAACATCAAAACTTGTGTTAGAAGTATTTCCAAATATGTATAAAGAAGGAGGCTAATTATGGTAACCGTATCTGCTAAACAAGATAGTGGTGAATTTCTCAAGACTAATGTTTCAGTAAAGTCTGGTAGAAAGAAAGCATATGATAATGATGCCTATGTTGTAGAGGCTTTTAAAAATAATTATATTAAAGTGAATTTAGATGATGAGGACGATCATTATTTTAAATTAAATTGGAATGGTTCTGCTTATGAAGGAACTTTTTTTGGTACAACAATAACTTCAAGTTATGTTGTGGAAAGAGATTTTAAAGCGGAACTAACATTTCAAGGTGAAAGAAAGGAAGTTGGAGAAGTGGTAACTGCTTTGAGATCCAAAGGAGGCCGACCTAATCGCTATCAAGAATAAAAAGGAGATCATCTATGTATGTTTCAAAAGAAAATCCTGTTATTAAGGAGATTCGTAATTATGAAACAAATTTAAACTTGGCATACAAAAAGAACAAGATAGGTGAGAAAAGATATTTTAAAAACTTTTTTCCAACGAAACATTTAATTACTCGTTGGTTCAATATATTTAATGAAGAAATATTTAATAATGAAATTTATCCGTTTTATGATATAGAGATTAAACAGAAAAAAGGATGTCATGCAGAACATATTCCTTTTGAAGAACATGATGGAAAGGTATATGCTATTCTTTCTATTTCCGATCGGTTTATTAATAAGAATGAATTTTTATTTACATTAGCACATGAGATGGTTCATCAATGGCAATGGATGTATTTATATAAATCAGATCATGGTGAATCTTTTTGGAAATGGAAAAATAGATTATTAAAATTTGAAATACCGTTGGGAGTTAGTATCTAATGCCAGTATATAATTTTGAATGTACTAAATGTGAAAATGTATTTGAATCATTTCATACGATTGCGAATATGGATGATCCATTAAAGATGCCTTGCCCATCTTGTTTGAAAAATGGTTATATGATAAGACTAATAGGTTCGCCAAGTTTAGGTGAACCTCAATTTTTAGAATCAACACCGGGCAGACCAAAACCATCTGAAAGTTTTAATGATGTTTTAAGAAATATGAATCATACTATTCCTGGTGCTAATATTAAGGTAAGAGAATGAAAAAAATAATTTTTATATGTGTATTATCATTATTTATTATGGGTTCTGGTCCTTTAGCACCCGAATTAGGAATTTATGGTAATGGCCAAAACACAGAAAAACCAACTCAAGAGAAAACAATTCCATTAGCTGATATTTTAGTGTATTGTAATACACCAGAATTTATCAAAAAGATGGCAGAAAATGATTATATGTTGGGGGTAGCTGCTAGTGGTACTATCAATGACGATAGACACAAAACATTACTTTCTATGCAGTTACTGATGAATCCGAATAATAAACAATGGGCTATTATTTTTAATTATAAAAAAGGAAATCTTTCATGCATAATCGGAGGAAATCGGATTAAGTTATATACGCCGGAGGATCAAATATGAAAAATAAAATTTTTAGTTTGTTAGTAGTTTGTCTAGTTTCACTTACTTTTGGTTGTGTTATGTCTACAACCGCAGCTTTAACTACTGCTGGGGGTGCAGCTATGACAAAAGTAATTGAACACCGAGCAGGATATGGTATGCGAGATCCGCATACAGTTATAGAAAGAGTAATGCCCTCAGTTGTTACAATTATCTCTGAACTTCCTAAGATAGAAACAAATAATCCTAGAAACAGATTTATGAAACCAAATGAGCTGAAAGAACAACGACAAAAATTACCTAATAGAGAAAATAATCAATTTCAATCTGGTACTGGTTTTGTTATCCATGAAGATGGAACAGTTATTACCAATTTTCATGTAGTAGCTAATGTTGTAAATAATAATGGTAAGGGAAAATTTCAAGTATTTTTTAGTAATGATGCTGTTTATCCTGCAGAAATTTTTAATTATGATAAAACATCTGATATTGCAATTCTAAAAATAAAACATGATCCTGAGGTAAAATTTCCAGCACTTAAATGGGGACCTAAACCTAAGTTGGGAGGTCATGCAATTGTTATTGGATCACCAATTGGATTAGATTTTAGTGTTTCTTTTGGTATTGTTTCTGCTATTGATAGAATTATTCCAAAAGCTAGTCCTCCTTTTGTTCCTTATGTTCAAACTGATGCTTCTATGAATAGAGGAAATTCTGGTGGACCTTTATTTGATGCTAAAGGTAGAGTTATAGGAATTAATACTTTAATATTAACTCCGCCAAGCAGACAAGGAGTTGATATTGGAAGTGTCGGTCTTGGTTTTGCTATTGATGGAACATACGCACAAGATATTATAAATAGGTTACAAGATGGTAATAAAATTATATGGAGTTATTTAGGTATTCATTATCGTTTATTAAATTATGAAGAAACACAAAATAATAATTTACCATTTGGATCTAATATAGTTGTTGTAAAAGTTACAGATAAAGGTCCAGCAAATGGTTTATTAAAAGAAAATGATATTATTCAAAAAATGGATGGAAATGTAGTTACTCATAAATTATTTGCTTCTATGATTGCACGTTTAAAACCTGGAAGTAAAATTAATTTAGATATTCTTAGAAATAAAGAACCTTTGAATATTGATATAGTCTTAGAAGAAAGACCTGTTGTTTAATAAATAAGGAAAATTCACATGACACAAGTTATTGAAGTTCCACAAAAAGAAAAGATAACAAAGATAACAAAGATAGAAAGATCAAAACATGAATTATTAGGCAAAGAAAATAAAAAGGGACAGGTATATACAGATGTCAATGATATTTTCTATGGTTCTGAACAAACTCCCAACTTTTTGACAGGGAGTGAAGTGATTCGTGCTGCGATCAAGGTTGCTAGTGTTGGAACATCTGTTGCATATCCAATTACACCACAGAGTGAAGCAGCTGCATTGATTGGTGAATTGTATGCAGAAGGATACTTAGATGAATACTTTAGAGGTGAAAGTGAATTTGCAGTAATGGGACAATGTGCTGGTGCAGCTTTTGGTGGACACAGGGTTTTTACTACTACGGCAGGTCCCGGCACTTTAAGAGCAATGGAAAATTTTCCCATGTGGGCAGGCTCACGTTTACCAATTCAAGTATGTGTAACGTGTCGGGGAATAAATTCTCCATTGAGTATTCAACCAGATACTCTTGAGATGCATTATCTGTTGGAAACGGGTATGTTAGTATGGCACGCAGAAACTGCACAAGATTTATTTGATTTTATATTGAAAGGTTTTATTGTTGCAGAGCAACCAGATGTTCATGTTCCAATAGCTACTTGTTGTGATGGATTCTTTGTAACACATACAAAAGATACTGTTAATTTACCAAGTGATAAATTGACTTTAACACCATATGACCCATACAGAAATCCACAACCTGTTATGGATATGGAAACGGCACCGATTCGTATGATGCGTGATCCGTTTGTTATGAAATCCAACTATATTAGTTATGCTACTCACGCATCATGGCAACAAGAAGTTCATGCAGCTGTTGAACGATCTCGTAAACATACGATAGGTTTACTTGGTGGTTTGATAGATGAAATTAATACAGATAGAAAGATTTTAATTGTTACTTCTGGAACTGCTGTTTCTCAAAGTAGAGAAGCAATAAGACTATTAGAAGAACAAGGTATAGAAGTTGGTTTAGTTAAGATTAAAACTATTAGACCATTTCCAACTGAAGAAATCCGCAAGGCAACAGCCAATGCTGAACATATATTTGTTCCAGAGTTTAATGTTGCAGGATGGTTGGCTAGAGAGATAAAAGCTATTCTTCCTGATAATGAGAGAGTATATGCAGGACCTCATGTTATGGGTGGAATGACAATGCCTTGCGAATTTATTGTAGATGAAATTAAAAGAGTTATTAATCATAGAACGCCCGTAGTGTGGCAGGGAGTTTAGAAAATGAGTAAAGAAAAGATTGTACTATGTGAGGACTTAGCAGACATCATGCCACCCGAATATCAAGAGTTGGTTGAAAATTCAACTTATGGTAAAGTAGATCGTGGTTGGAAAGATATAGGATCCTCCAAAGAATTAATTGAACAACATTCTTTATGTGCTGGTTGTCCAGAGTCTATTGCATTTCGATATATTCTTGCAAGTCTCCCTGCACCAGAGGATACAGTTTTTGTTGGTTCAACTGGCTGTACTAGTCTAGTGTTCCCTCATGTTGCCGTACATAATATCCATTCTCTCTTTGGTAATCAGAATGCGATTGCATCTGGTTTGAAAAGAGCATTGAAAGCACGATTTCCAGATAGAGAAAAAGATGTAGTGGTTCTAGCAGGTGATGGTGCAACAGTTGATATTGGTTTGGATATGACCATGCAATCTTGGTTCCGGCAAGAAAAATTCACTACCATTTGTTTTGACAATGAACTCTATGCAAACACAGGTGGTCAAGAGTCTGGTCTTATGCAGAAAGGATTTGTTGCTAAGATGGCTCCCAAGGGTAAGAACTTTGAAAAGGTTAGATTGCCCGAAATTGCTCGGGAAGCTGGATGTCATTATTCAGTTATATTAACTGTAAGTAAACCAAATAGAGTAGAAGAAGTTATTAACAATGCTGTTCATATAGCAAGAGAAGTCGGACCTACTTTTGTACAACTATACACACCATGTATTCTTGAGATTGGTAAACAGAGTATGGAGGGTCTTGATGAGATGAAAGATTCAGAAAAAATTGGTGGTAGATTTGTACAGAAAGAATTTATAACACCAGAAGCACAAGTTGTTATTGATAGATTAAAACAAGAAAAGAAAGAACGTAAGAAAGCTGCAAGAAAACTTAAACCTAAAAAAGAAACGGCGGTTGCATAATGTCCCTTGATACGTTAAGACCTTCTCCCGCAATGCGAGAGTTTTTACCTGTTGAATATAAGGACTTAGTAGAACACGGTCCTTATACGAATAGAAATGGTAAAGATACACAGACTGTAAAAGTCAAAGATATGGGTAAGTTCAAAGAAGTCATTGAAGAACATCCCATGTGTGCTGGTTGTGCTATGACACTTTTTATTCGTCTTGCATATATTGGTATGCCTAATCCAGAACATACGATTGTGGTAGGAACTGCTGGTTGTGGTAGATTAGCAATATCACAAGCCTCTGTACCCTTCATATATGGTAATTATGGGGATACTAATGCAGTAGCATCTGGATTGAAACGTGGGTTGGAAGTTCGTTTCCCAAATCAGAAAAAAGATGTTGTAGTTATGGCTGGTGATGGAGGATTAATTGATATTGGATTTCAAGGATTGATGCACAGTTGGTTTCGTAGAGAAAAGTTTACGACTATCATGCTTGACAATGAAGTGTATGGTAACACAGGTGGACAAGAAAGTGGTATGACAAATCAAGGTAAAGTTCTAAAAATGGCACCTCGTGGTAAGTTCGGAGAGAAAGTAGATGCACTTGGATTAGCCAAAGTTGCCAAGGTAGATTATATTGCACGTTTAGCACCCACTAATCCTGCTCGTGTTGCAAGAACGATACGAAGGGCAATCATGGTTGCTAGAGAAGTGGGATCTGCTTATGTACAAGCATACACATCTTGTAATATTGAATACTCTATCCCTACACCCGAAGTTATGAAAGACGCGTTTGAAATCGAAAAAGAAAGATATGGTTTTGAAGAAATTATATCTGATCGTGCAAAAGAATATTTGCGTGATAAAGGAGAAAAGATAAAATGAATGATGTAGAAAAGTATGAAGCAATAGAAGCATTGTTTGAAGAACATCTCAGACCTGCATTGGCAGCTGATGGAGGATCCGTAGAGGTAGATTTGGTTAGAGGTAATGAAGTTATAATTAGTTTTCAAGGAGCTTGTGGTTCATGTCCATCATCTGCTGGAGCAACACTCGCTGGAATAGAACGTACAATACGACAACGCGTTTTTCCTGAAGCTGTTGTTATACCTACTAATGCCTATGGTATGAACACACAAGATGAAACTGAGGAAATGAATAGTCGTTTTGGTACAGAACATCCGTTTGGTGGCGAAACATATGCTGAACAAATTGCAAAGAGAACAAAAAAATCACCATTAACAACAAATTGAAATGAGGAAAAATTATGGAAGTACATGATAATAGAAACAAACTTGATGCAAAATCAGAATATGGGAAGATAGAAGAACTTCAAATAGAAATAAGAAAACATCATGTACTACCGGGTGTTAATGTTTTAGATTTAGTCATGGATGTTGATGGAGAAAAAATTATGGTACAAACACAACATCAAGACGGAGATGAAGCTTTCCAGAAGTTTGCAAGAGATGCTCTTAAATTAGGTAAAACTTTATCCAAGGATCTTACATTTCTTGGAAGGCCAAAGAAATATGAATAAAGAAACCTTGGTACCAATAATACTTGGAGTTGCTCTATCTGGACTTTCAACTCTTATGTCATTCGCATATGGTTCAATAGATGAATTACATGACGAAATGGTGAATCACCGGGTATTATTGTCTAAGTTAATATCACCTGATGGAGTGGTTATACAATCACCAACATCAGCAAATTCAAAATCTGCTTTAAAAGATGAGATTTACAATTTAAAAAGTAAAATTGTAAAACTTGAAACACAAATAGAATATCTTGAAAGGAGTAAATAATGGCAACAATAATTACTGATGATTGTATTAATTGTGCAGTATGTGAACCCGAATGTCCTAATGAAGCAATTGATGATGGTTCGGGAGAAGGTTTAGACTATTATTATATTGATCCTGAATTGTGTACAGAATGTGTTGGATTTCATGGTGAAGAAGCCTGTCAAGAAGTATGTCCTGTGGACTGTTGTATTCCTGATGAAGATATAGTCGAGACAGAAGAAGTTTTATTGGAAAGAGCTATTAAACTACATCCAGATCAAACATTTCCAACATTGGATGAATTAACAAATACGACTTCTATATTTAGAAACCCGGATAGAAAGAACGCAAACTTATGAACGAAATTGTTACAATTACTGATTCAGCAAAAAAACAAATTTTAAGTTCTATGGAAGAACCCGGAGATAATTTAAGAATTGCAGTAAAGGGTGGTGGGTGTTCTGGTATGTCTTATGAATTATTTGGTGAAGCACCAGAGGATGTTCAGGATATAGATACTGTTATTTCACATGAAGGATTTAATGTGGTTATAGATCAAAAAAGTATTATATATCTAAAAGGTATTGAGTTAGATTTTGAGGGTGGTTTGGAAGGTAATGGTTTTGTGTTTAAAAATCCTCTTGCTACATCTACTTGTGGGTGTGGAGAAAGTTTTAGTGTAACATGAAAACACTTAAAGAGTTTATTGAAAATCCAGAAATATATTGTGATATGGATGGTGTTTTAGTAGATTTATATGGTGGTATTAAAAAACATTTAAGGGTTACTAAATTAAATCAGGGGATAATGGACGATTTCTTTGATAGTGATGTTGGTAGAAGTAGTGAATTTTGGGCAAATTGTCCTTGGGAATCTGGTGGAAAACAATTATGGAAAGCTATAAAAGATTTTAATACAAATATTCTTTCTGCGTGTCCATCTGTTTGTAATGAAGATAGAAAAGTTATTAAAGGTAAAACTCAATGGTGTCAAAAGAATTTAAAAATAAATCCTCGTAAAGTTTACATTGTACAACGTAGAGAAAAACAAAATTTTGCAAAAGACAATAAGATTTTAATTGATGATAGAGAAAAGAATATAAGAGAATGGGAATCTTCTGGAGGAATAGGGATTCTTCATAAGAATTATAATAATACGGTTAAACAATTAAAAGGTATAATAAAATAATTATGTAAAAACTGGGTAACCTGGTGAGTGAAGATTCCCCTAGTCCATCCAGTATTAACAGACTAGCCATCATGTTATTTTTGCTACCTAGTGATGGCTAGTCTGGCCCTAATGTTTGAAAACTGATAATTAATATAATGGAGTGAATATATTATGAAAACAGTATTTAAAAAAGCTGGTGATGTAATTTTAAGAGAAGGTGAAGAATCTACTGATGCTTATATTATTCTCAATGGTGAAGTAGATATTATTAAGAATAAAGAAGTAATAGCCACTTTAACAGAAAATTCACTTTTTGGTGAGATTGGATTGGTAGATCAAAGACCAAGAACTGCTACTTGTATAGCAAAAACTGGTTGTACACTTGGTACTGTAACGAGAGAAAATTACACAAAACTTCTTGAACATAGACCAAAAGCAGTATTACCGATATTAAGATTAGTTGCTGATCGAATGAGAAATTTAATGTCATTTGTCGAAGGATTGACTTATGAGGATAACAAGTGAGATGAAAAAATTTGTTCATAGAAATGATATTGGTGATTTTGAAATACCAGAAAGAGTGGAAAAAGACGGCAAGAGATATTATGTAACTCCTGATGGAAATTCATACCCAAGTATCACATCTATATTAGCTCAACAAGAAAATCTTGGATTAAAAGCATGGAAAGAAAAAGTTGGTGAGGAAAAAGCCAAACGTATTTCTAAAGAAGCAGCAAGAATTGGAACCGCTGTACATGAAATGGCAGAGTTCTATTTGTCTAATTATATTATTAAGTTAAAAGATGAAGATAAGAAGATAGTAGATACATTTAATCGTTTACGTTTCTTGCTTGGTAATATAAATAATATAGTAGGTTTAGAAGTTCCATTGTTTTCTGATCTATTGCGTATTGCAGGAACTTGTGATTGTATAGCTGAGTATAATGGTCAATTATCCATTATAGATTTTAAAACATCACGCAAACCAAAAAGAGAAGAATGGATTGATGATTACTTCATGCAAACATTTGCTTATGCATTGATGTTTGAAGAAATGACAGGGTTAGAAATAAAACAAATAGTTATCTTGGTTGCTTGTACTGAAACTTTTGATGTTCAAGTATTCAAGAAACCATCAAAAGATGCAGATGAGTGGTTGGAGAAATTAATTAACATTATGAAACAAAATCCACATATAACAGGTATGAAGCATCAACCATTATAAAGGAGAATTAAAATGGCAGAAGATTTTGATTTATCTAGTGTAGATGATATAGATATGAATTATGATTTTGGTTTTACTACTGTGGATGAAGATGAAGTACAGGAGTTTGAAACTGCTGTACAAGAAAAAGTTGCAAAAGCTGTTGGCCATGAATCTGGTGCATTGGAAAGTAAAATTGATGAACTGATTAAGATGCGTAAAGACGATAATAGTTATCAAGTTTTATTTGAAAAACGTAAATCAGAATTAGAAGATGTATATAAAGATCAAATGAAAAAACTTGAAAAATTAGTATTACCATTGTTATATAATCTTATGAAAAATCCGGAGAATGAATATATTAAGTGGCCGAATAGAACTACGATAGTGCAAAAACAAATTAATAAAATTGTAGCTATTACCCGAGGAGTTTAATTTATAATAAGGAGATTTATTATGTCTGTTATTTTAGGAATTGTTGGAATTGTATATGGTGCATTTATTGTTGAGCCAGATTGGTTTGATGATTCACTTCATGTTGCGAAGGCAAAATATGAAACACTAAAAGAATGTGAGTCAGCAAAAAAAGGTCAAGAATTTTGTGTTGGTAGTACACCATCTTTTTTATATGTAAAAAAAGGAGAGTGATATGATTTATAAGAATTTTATGGGTGGTGTTTGGATGGAAACGGCTTCTGAAAAAACTTTCAAGTCATTTAATCCAGCACATACAGGACAAGAAGTTGGAGAATTTCAAGATTCCAATGAACTTGACATCAATCAGGCAGTAGCTTTTGCAAAAGATTCATTTAAGATGTGGAAGAATACACCAGCACCAAAACGTGCTGAGATTCTTTTCAAAGCAGCACAGATTATGGAACGTGATAAAGAATGTATTGCTAAAGGAATGACACAAGAGATGGGTAAGATTATGGCTGAAACCCGTGGTGATGTTCAAGAAGCAATTGATATGGCATACTATGCAGCTGGTGAGGGTAGACGTATGGCAGGTCAAACAAATCCATCTGAATTGAAAGATAAGATGGTAATGACTATTCGACAACCGATTGGTGTTATTGGTGCGATCACACCTTGGAATTTTCCAATAGCAATACCATCATGGAAAGCATTCCCGGCATTAGTAGCCGGTAATACAATGGTTATGAAACCAGCAGAAGATACTTCTTGGTCTGTTATTAAATTAGCAGAAATTTTTATTGAAGCTGGATTACCATCAGGTGTATTTAATGTTGTAACCGGTTTCGGTCCAACTGCGGGTCTGCCCTTAGTTCAACATCCAGACGTTAAGATGATTTCGTTTACTGGTTCTACTGCAACTGGTCAGTTAGTAGCAACAGCTTGTGCTGTAGATAATAAACCGTATTCTCTTGAAATGGGTGGAAAGAATGGTATTATTGTAGATCAAGATGCAGACCTTGATCTTGCAGTTGAAGGTGTTGCTTTTGGAGCATTTGGTACTACGGGTCAAAGATGTACTGCTTGTTCAAGAGTTTTCATACATGAAGATGTTAAAGAAGAATTTACAGAGAAATTATTGAAGAAAACACAATCTTTATTTATTGGTGATGGATTAGATGAAACAGTTAATATGGGTCCGTTGATAAATCAAAAAGCGGTCGATAAAGTAACTAAGTATGTTGAAGAAGCAAAGGCACGTGGTTTATCAATCCTTTGCGGAGGAAAGAAAATTCAAGAACCAACTGATAATACTTATGGTTACTTTTTTGAACCAACTATTTTTGATATGGTAGATATTAATGATCCATTAATGCAAGAAGAAATATTTGGACCTGTAGTTGCATTAAATACTTTTACAAATCAAAATGAAGCAATTTGGCAAATTAATAATACACCATATGGTTTAAGTGCTGCTTTATATAGTAGTGATATTAATTTTGCTATGAGAGCATTTCAAGAAATAGAAACTGGTCTTGTATATGTTAATGCTTCCTGTATAGGTGCAGAGGTACATCTTCCTTTCGGAGGATTAAAAGGAACTGGAAATGGTCATAGGGATGCAGGACAGACTATGTTGGATAATTGTACTGAATGGAAAGTGTGTTCAGTAGATTTTTCCGGACGTATACAAAAGGCTCAAATTGATCCCTAAAGGAGGCTAAATGTTTACTAATGACTATACTAAAAGATGCTATCGAGTCTTTTAAAAAATTCGATACATATAAAGAACCATCATCAATACATTGGTTTGTGTGGTTAATAGAAAATCCTAAATCACCCATTAGTTTAACAGGTGCAATTAATTTATATAACCATGATATTATTCATATCTTGTTAGGTAGAGGTATGGATGTTAAAGATGAAGCTTTGGTGATTGGATTTACTATGGGCAATAGTGAATATACAAATAGTCTTGTTAAATGGTTATTTTTATTTTGTGCAAGATGTTTATATCCGAAAGGATATAGATTTAGTCGTGTAGAAATCGCGGAATTTAATCGTGGTTATTCTTACGGATTAACAAGACGTAAAAGAAATATTCATCTGGAACATTTTGACATTAGGGAAGATGTTTCAGATATTAGAAAAAGGTTTGGTATTAATCACATTGACCTCAGAGATTACCCTAATTTATCTACATTTTAATGCTTAAAACTCTATATTTTACAATGACTTACCTCTAAATAGTGATAAACCCTTTAAAATCAATAACTTAGAGACAAACTTTTCCCTTGTATTGGAGGGATTAGTTTGTTATAATAGTAGTATGTTAATTAATAATACACATAGAACAGGAATGAGTTCTTTATATGGTAATACCAGAAAAATTCAACCTGCGACAAAGACTGAATTTATGAAAAATAATATTTATTATGATTTTATGTTTTCTAAACCAGAAAAAGATAAAAAATTTGATACTATTCTTTGTTATTGTCCAGCTTGTAAAGAAAGGATAGAAGTTAAAATTTATTATAACGAAGGTAGTAATGACTGTTTTCAATTAGTTAATATTCCAGAAAGATTATCTGTGAAAATAGATGAAAGAAAATTGTATTGTGAAAAATGTAAAAATACAATTATATTGGAGAAACAATCTAAAACAATTAATAGTATTTTTTTGTTAAAATTAGATTGTTCTGAGATGCAACCGGGAATGGAATCATGGTATGAAGATTCTATCCCAAAACATAGAGAAGGGGAGTATGAGTTATGAAAAAATTTATTATGATTATTATGATGATGTTGTTTGGAGCATGTGCAAGTGTTCCAGAAGTCCCGGAAAAACCTAAAGCATTAGTTAAGTATGATCCACCAAAATGGGTTATTCAAGGTGGTGGAGCTTATACTGATGATTATGGCAAAGCATTTTATGGTGTTGGTTCTGCTACTGGAATCAGAAATTATTCTTTGCAGAGGGTTGTTGCTGATGATCGTGCTAGAAATGATTTAGCAAAAACTTTTGAATTTTTTACAAAATCTTTAGCTAAAGATTATCAGGCTCATACTACTGCAGGCGATTTTTCTGTTTCATCTGAGGAACAGGATACTGAAGCAGCTATTAAAACTGTAACGGCAAATGTTTTGCGTGGAGTTATTATTGTAGATCATTATGAAATACCTCAAAGGCGTGAACTTTTATCTCTTGCACGTTTAGATTATGATGCATTTAAACGTAATGTAGATCGTGTTGAAAGTTTTCAACAATTGCCAAAGCAGTTACAAAAAGATATAAAAGAACGTGCTGAAAAACTCCATCAAGAAATGGAGGTAGAAACAAAAAAGTTAAAAAATGGTCATAATTTATGGGCTGATGAAGATCAAGATTATTAAAAGGGGAATATATTATGCATATCTTTTGGATAGTGTATTTTGTAATGATAGGTTATGCACATACTAATCCAGCGGAAGCTGTTGAATTAAATAATGTGCAAACTGTTGTCCGCTCCCCGAAACCACCCAGCTGGGTATTGGGTCAAGAACACAAAAATTTTATTTCTTCCCGATACCTAGTTGGTGTTGGTTTTTCTTCAATGAATCCTGTAATGGCGAGTGAATCAGCAAGAGCAGAGTTATCTAAAAATATTAGTTTTAAGATTAAATCTGTGATGAAAGATTACATGAGTACAGAAGGTTCATTAGCTGAAAGTTTTATTAAAACTGAAACTGATACTCTTTTAGAAGGTGTACAGATAAAAGATGGATGGTATGATCCAGAAAAGAATACTTTTTATTCTTTTGCTGTTGTTAAAAGAGAAGATGTTTTAAATACAGTTAGAGATCAAATAGAAGAAATAGAACATAATATTTCTTTAACTATGTCTCAAGCTGATTCTTTTTATGAGAAAGAATTATTTTTAAAAGCATTGGTTTATTATTATAATGGTTTTAATGAAAGTAATAAATTATTACCTTTAGTTAGAACATATAAAATTGTTAGTTCATTGCCTGAGGTTCTACCTCTTTCAATTAATATTCCTGAACCAGCTTCTTTTAAAAGAAAACTTCAAAATATTATTGAACATATTCAGATTACTAAAATAGATAATTTGAATGAAATTGTTAGAACAAATAATGATGTTTCTTTTACAGTAAAGTTGACTGTTTTTGGTAAAGCAATAAAAGATGTTCCTATTATATTTCAAGGTAATGATTATAATTTATTTGCTAAAGTAAAAAGTGATGAAAATGGAATTTGTCGTATTAAGACAAAAAGTTCTTCTATTATAAAATTACATCAAGAGTTTGCTTATGTCAAAGCTAAAATTGATATGTTTACTCTTGCTAAACAATTTAATTATCGTCTTACAAAAAATTTATTTGGACGCCTAGAAAATTTAAATGTTTCTTTTAAGAAACCTGTTCAAAGTAATGTAAAAGTTTGGTTAAATAGAACAGAATATAATATAGGTGATAAGATGATAATTAATGTTGAAACGGATGAACCGGGTTATTTAGTATTGTATTCAACTGTACATGGTACACTTACTAAAATTTTTCCCAATTCAAAAATGAAAGATAATTATATTCATGCTAATAGACTGTATAGTATTGGAGGTAGTGGATATGATTTTTATTATGAAGCTCGACCACCTTATGGAAAAGGTACTGTTAAGGTTTTAATTTATAATAATAAAGAACAAGACCTTGAGAGAAGTCGAAGTTATTTTAATTATGAAGTTTTGAAAGGAGATTAAAATGTTAGAAATTATTGGAGTAAGTGTAGTTGCTTGGTTAATAGTTGGTTATATTGTTACCCCATTATTGTAAGGAATTATAATGTACTTAGAACAATTCGATAAAGATTTATCTATACAAGAACATTCAGCAAAGAATATTCTTGAAAATACACCTGAACTTGAAGGTTGGGTATATGAACCAACCTATGAAAGTACCAGAGTCTTGAAACGATTTTTCCGTTCTGATACTTATATAGGGACTGTTGATATGATAAGCAAGATCGCTGGTATATTTGCAGTATCAAAATACTACGGCAAGTTTATCATGCATGAAAATGGCCTGCTGGAAATCCACTTAGGAGATGGAAGTATTATTACAATGGCAGATTTTAAAATGGCAAAAGAAGTTAATAAGTATATGAAACAATTTACTGCTGATATATTTCCTTTAAAGTCAAAATCTAATACTATATAGGTATAATATTATGAATGATTTTTTTAGAGTTATCGGTGCAATATTCGTTTTTGGACTTGCTTTTTTCTATACTTTTTTATGTATTTTTATGCCGATTGGTGTTTGGTATTTAGTTATTAATCTTTAAAAAAAGGAGTAAGTGGTGGTTTTTCCTATTTTTGGATTGGCTAATAAAGATGGTGAACCTTTAGTTATTGGTTTTGCTGGAAGTGCAAGAAGTGGTAAAGACACTGCTACAGAATATTTGTGTAAGCGTTATCGTTGTTTACATTATTCTTTTGCTAAACCTATTAAAGAAGCATGTAAAATTATGTTTCAATTAACTGATGAGCAAGAAAAGAATAAAGAAGAAATAATAGAACCTTGGGGATATTCTCCAAGAAAAATGTATCAGCATATAGGAACTGATATTGGTAGGTCTTTGGATCCTAATATTTGGGTAAAAAACGCTGAGATTTTTCGTAAAAAAAATATTGGTCGTACAGTTGTAATTAGTGATGTACGTTTTACGAATGAAGCTTTTTGGATTAGAAATAAAGGTGGTGTAGTTATAAGAATCCATAGACCTAATAAAAAACAAATTAAAGAAAGTAGTCATGCTTCAGAACATGGCATGAAAGTTGGAGATTATGATTTTACTATTGTTAATGACGGTACTATTCAAGATTTGTATGACAAGTTAGATTTGTTTACAGATAATTCTATACAAGGAATACCTAGTGTTGTATAAATATTATAATTGCTGTATAATCTTAGAGTGAAAGTTTTTTTGGACTCGGGTGCAATTCCCGACACCTCCACCAATTCCAATGGCCTACTATGAACGGTTTACCAAATTAAGGGGGGTGAAATAGTTTCGACAGGAGAATGGAAACTATAGGACAGCACGGAGAAGCATGATGGCTCCGTTATCAATTATGCATACTTTAAACGCTAACGATTACGAATTAGCGATGGCTGCATAGTCAGTCGGAGTCCGAGGGTACTTGGCAACAGAAACCCTCATCTTTTTCCTTGTATTTGTATTCTCATTATGTTATAATGAGATGTTTGTTATGATGAAATGAGTAAAATTTTCATCATGTATTTTAATCCTATATAGGAGATGTTTATGAGTACTATGAAGCGTGGTCAGCCTAAAGTTGGCCGGAGAAATGCTCGCAAAATGACTCGTCTTGAGTGTGAGCTAACAGATTTGCCCCGGTGGGTTCAGATTTATACGAGCCCAGCTACTGGTCAAGTTGCGTTTAAGAACGCAGACATTGCTGGTGGTGCGAAGTCTGTTTATGCTATCCGAAAGAAACTTTCTAAGTTTTGGGGATAAGCATTAACTAAAAATAGGGACTCTTTATGAGTCCCTATTTTTTTTCTTTATAAATATTGTTATGAAATATATAAAACAAAAATTCAGCGAAGGAGGAGACTATGATCCGGAACCTCCTTCAGTATATAAAAAAGAGTAAATATTCAAAGATATTATTTAAAGTGTATATTGTTTGGTGTGTGATAGCAGATTTAACATTATTGGGTGGTATTATTTGGGGTTTTATTTATTTTTGGTAGGGTTAAAATGAAAAAATTTTTGATATGTATTTTTGTTATTGCAATGACTTTTCCTGTTTCATGTACTGTTAATTCTATTAGTAGTGCATTTGATAATAAAGTGTTTTTTGTACCTAATTTTTATAATTTCAAAAATGAAGTTAATTGTTTAGCTCAAAATGTTTATTTTGAAGCTAGAGATCAACCTACTAAAGGTCAAATCGCAGTTGCCCTTGTTACGATAAATCGTGCAAAGAGTAGAAGATTTCCAAATACTATTTGTAAAGTTATTCATCAAGCAAGTCGATATAGTAATGGTAAGTTAATTAAAAACAGGTGTCATTTTTCTTGGTTTTGTGATGGGTTATCTGATAAACCAAAAGATAAGTTAGCTTGGAAAATATCTGTGTTAATTGCTAGAGCAATGTTGAAAAGAAATGATATGATAGAAGATTTTTTACATGGCTCTACACATTATCATAGAAAAGATGTTAATCCCTATTGGAATAGAAAAATGATTCGAGTTACAACTATTGGAGATCATATATTCTGGAAGGATTACTTAAACGATTGACTACGTTGGAGGTACATAGAATGAGTAAAGATAAGAAACAGGATGTAACGCAGCCGTCAGTCGAAGAATGTGGTATATATCTTCTGATGGATGAGATTTCTGATGCTAGTTGTAAAGATGTTATTACTTTTATTATTTCAAAAAATGTTATAAAACCATATCCAAAATATTTACAGATTGTAATTAATTCTAGTGGGGGTGATTTACAATCTGCTTTTGCTGTTATAGATACAATGAGAGGTAGTGCAATACCTGTCCATACAGTTGGATTAGGTTGTGTTGCTTCAGCTGCTGTAATGATTTTTATAGCTGGTGAACCCGGTCATAGAATATTGACACCAAATACTTCTATATTGTCTCATCAATATTCTTGGGGTACATATGGTAAAGAACATGAATTATTCAGTACAGTTAAAGAATATGAATTAACTACCGAAAGAATGGTTAATCATTATAAGAAATGTACAGGTTTAAGTGAAAAGAAAGTGAGAGAACATTTACTACCACCTCAAGATATTTGGTTGAGTGCTAATCAAGCTAAGAAACTTGGTATTTGTGATAGTGTTAGAACTACTTACTAAGGAGAACTAGAATGAAAATAACAATGAGCGATACTGTAATGAAAGATGGCAAAATTGTTAATATTGTAGGTAAAGAAGAAGAAAGTGAGCCTATAATTATTTCTGATGTGATTCCTATGTTTATTAAAGATGAAAATGGTAGGTGGATTAAAAATCCTGAGTATGTTGAATGTGATAATTAAATGACTATTGATTTAAATTTAACAATAGAAGAAATTGTTAAAACAAAAGAAATATCTTATATAGATGCTGTTTTGTTTCATGCTAAATCCATTGAGATTGAACCTGAAGGAATGGCAAAGATGTTGAATCAATCTATAAAAGATAAAATAGAAGTTGAAGCACAGGAGCTTCATCTGTTGAAAAAGACTGCTAAACTTCCTTTATAAGAATAGTAAGTCCTATATTATGATACAAAGTAATACAAATAATATAACGTAATAAGGAGTAATAAGTATGGCAAGTTTTAAAGAAATGAAAAAGAACCGCATGGCTAATTTGGAATCTCTTTCCAAACAAGTCGAGAAACTCGCAGAAAAACCTTCCTATGAAGATGAACGGATCTGGAAACTAGAACGGGATAAGACCGGTAATGGTTATGCAGTAATTCGTTTCCTCCCTGCACCAGAGAATGAAGATGTACCTTGGGTTCGTGTTTGGACTCATGGCTTCAAAGGTCCCGGTGGTTGGTATATCGAAAACTCTTTGACAACTCTTGGCAAAGATGATCCTGTATCAAAAGCAAATACGGCTTTGTGGAACTCTGGTATTGATTCTGATAAGAATATAGCTAGAGATCGTAGACGTAAATTGAATTACTATTCAAACATCTATGTTGTCGAAGATAGTTTAAATTCTGAGAACGAAGGAAAAGTATTTTTGTTTCGTTACGGAAAGAAAATCTTTGAGAAGATTACTGGTGTTATGAATCCAGAATTTCAAGATGAAACTCCTATCAATCCTTTTGATTTGTGGGAAGGGGCAAACTTTAAAATTAAGATGCGTCAGGTAGATGGTTTTCCAAACTATGACAAATCTGAATTTACTGATATTTGTCCTCTTGCAGAAGATGAAAAGAAACTGGAAGAAGTTTGGAAATCACAATATTCTTTAAGTGAAATTGTTGATGAAAAGAATTTCAAAAGTTATGCAGAACTTGAATCAAGATTCAATACTGTAATTGCACATGAAGGGAATGATTTTGTTGGTACTATTGAAGAAAGTACTGAGGATCCTGTTGCAACAGGTGAAAAGGCTGATGAGACTTTGGATTATTTCAAGAAGTTAGCTGAGCAAGAGTAGTATAACTTTAACTTTAGTAAGGAGATTTATTATGAACAAGAAAGAAATGAAACAAGTTGTATATCCATTGACCGCTGAAGAATTTAAAGAAAGTGAGAAAATTACTTCTCAGGATGTTTTAGATTTGGTTAATGAAGCGGATATTGAAGTAGAGTAAGAGGAGAGGGACTTGGTTAATTCCAAGTCCCTTTTTTTAATGCATTTCAGCATTATGACCTTGTGGTGATTGACCATTTATATCTGTTTTAATTACTGCAGTAGTATTCCCACCTCTTTGAGAGTTATCTACATTATTGATAACAGTAGTATTTCCTCCTCCCATCATTCCCATTTCCATCGGTGTAAGTGCTGATAAATTCCTACCTGCCATAGAACTATCTGATATTGGTTGTATATGAACAAGTTCTGGTCCTTGTTCACCTGCAAGATATAATTTTGGACCGTTAATTCTTTCAGTTATTCCTTTAGCAGCTGCTTGAAAATGAAAATGAGCCCCTTCTGGGCCAGTTTTTCGGTCTAAATGTGGATCACCTGTTATTTTTCTAGTATCTGTGGACATTGCAAGCTTCAAAGCTTTGTAAACTTCTAATCTTTCTTTTCCAGCTGGAATCATCCAATTTCTTAAATCAAATGCATTTCCAGAAAGATGTTTTGAAGTTGGTAGACCACCAGCTTTATCATTTGCTTCTACTGATCTTTTACCACTAGTAATAGTAGGTGTGCCATAAGTAGGTTTCCATACAGAACTAATTGCATTTACTACATTTTGCCATCCACCAAATTTCGCCCAATTTACTCCATCTGCATCAACACCTGCTTTAATATTCGGCATGTAGGTTATTTTACCCGGACTAAATCCAAATGATGTAGGACCTTTTTGTAGTTGTTCATGTACGTTTCCTTTACCTGCTTTAGCATCTTTCAGTTTTCTAGCTGCATCAATAACTCTTTGTGAAGTTGGTTCTGTTTTTCCTTTATTTAGTTTACCACTTGGGTTGGTTCTGTCAATAGGATCAGAATTTTGGGGAGTATAACCCTCAGGACCTTCTTGACCCATACTATTATTAGGATCAACTTGACTAGTTCCAGCTAAATTCTCTGCCTTATCAAAAATTCCCATCAATCTTCTGATTGGAGCAAACATCTGTTTTATTTTTTTTCCTACCCAGTCACTAAATTGATTTAAAGTATCTGCCATCCATTCATCTAAATCTTTTGCCCATTTGTCTGGATCCCATGCAGTCTCAATGGATGTCCAATTCCAAGTTTGCCACCATCTTCTAATCTGCCCTACCATAGAATTTTTGTCTGGATTTTCATTCAATCCAAAAATCCATTTCCATCCCCAGATCAGTTCTTTCATAACATCAGTTGCCCATTTACCCATGTCCCATGCTGGTTGTGCTTCTATTTTCTCTGCGACCTTATCAAACCCAAATAATTTGAAAGTGTTTGTTACTAGCCATTGTGCTGCTGTTGAAAGAAGGGTTAGCGTACCAGCAACAGCCCAGTCCCATAAAGCTTCAATACCTTTTGTACCAGATGCCCACATTTTGGAAACAAAAGTTGCATCTGGTTTTTTTGCTTCTTCTTGCCAACCTTCCACCATCGCATCAATAGTTTCCCATGCAGCCAGTACACCAAAGACCCACGGGAAAAATCTTCCCAACGCAGTACCCACAGCTAAAGTCCTTGGCCACTTGAGCATAAATTTTTTCATCTTATCCAAAAGGGTCATTAGTTTACCCTTTGGTTTGGCTTCTGCTCCATCATCTGCAGCCATTCCTGCTGCAGCACCAATGCCTAACCATTCTAAGAGTGGATTAAATACTGCGGAGAGTCTTGCGGTAAGTTTAGTCCAAGCTCCAGATATACTTTTAACAATTTTATTTTCTTTTATAGTTAGTATAAGTTTTTCCCATTTTAATTTCATTGATGTTTTCAAATCAGTCCATTTTGTTTTAAACCACTTTCCTAGTTTAGTCATGCTAAACATTTCTTTTAATTTTGTAGTAAATCCAACTAAAACACCAGTTAATAATGTTCCTAACACAACAGCAAAATTAAGCAACCCGAGACCAACTCTTTTTAACAGTTTACCTAGTCCAAATTTAGAACCTTTTCCACCTGAATCCAATCCTCCCAAACCGTCATTTACTTTGTTTCTCGCTTCAAATAGAGATTCCATTGAAGGAGCAAAAGTTTTTTTAAGTTGTTCTAAAGATTTTTTACTAAATTCAGTAATTTCTACTTGATTTGGTTTCTTAGCCATCTAATTCTGTCCTCGTTGTTGTTCTTTTTGTTTAGCGTTTTGTTCTGATATAAATTGTATTAGTAATTCTGTATAAACTTCTCTTTCCCAAGGTATCATATTGTCTAATTCAGTTAATGAATATTTGTGATGTTGCATCATGGCGAAGTTGGTCGTCAATAGATTCGCCAAAGTTTCATAACAAAGAGCTATACGAAAAAACTTTGTAGCCCCGAGAGTGTTTGTTCTTCTACATAATCACAAGTTTTCTTTTTTTGTCCTTTTTTAGTTGGTTTAGGACCTGGACATTTCATTTTAACCTCATGTTTTAAAACTGGCATTGAATTAAAGAAATCAGTCATTTTTTGAAATTGAGGATCTGTTAAAGATTCCATAAACTGATCTATTTCTTCTTTTGTATGATCTTTTAATGGATATGTATTCTCTTTATCATATATAAAATCTATTGATGATGATACTAAATCAAAGATACCTTCTACTTGTTTACCTTCTTTAGTTCTGTCAAGAACATCATTCTGTTTATCTAAAGTAGGGTATTTCATCATAACTCCTATTTCTTCACTTAATTCAATTTTCTTATCATGTTCAGGAAATGTAGTAATTTGAATATCGTTTATATCAACTTTAACTTCTATTGCTGTTTTACATTTTGGACATTCATATTTTAAATCAATAATTTCACCTTTTGATTTAGCACGTAATTGTAAAAATATATATTCTAAATCAAAAGTAGCCATTTCATCTACATTAATATCTCCATGAACACAATTTGTAATAATTTCTTTAATAGCATTTATAACTTCTTTTTCATCTTCACTTTCTAATGCTATTAAAAGAATTTTTTCTTCTTTAATAAGAAAAGGTCTATATCTTAATTCTTCTTCAGAAGAAGGTAATTTTAATGTGTAGTGTGGTACTGTAAGTGTTGGTAATCCCATTTCATTTCACTCCTTTATATAAAATGATATTAATTTTATTATACTAAGGTTTATAAACCTCCCCTAATCGTCTTGCATTACTAAATGTTCCTGTGTGTGGATTCGGTATAAATCGACCTGTAGTTTCATCAACAAACTCATAACCTTTTTGACCTAGTACATCTGTTGCATATCTTTCTGCTTTTGTTTTTGATTGATTATGATTAGTAGCATCACCTCGCATATCAACTTCAAAATGTCTATATGTCATTGTAACATTAAATTGCATTACTGTATCTGTTGTGCCATAGTCTAATGATATTGGATCTACTTGTTTTGGGTAGGCATCAAATAATTGCCATCTCATATTTTCTTTTTGTTGTTTATTAAGATGTTGAATATCAACTCTTGTTACATAATTTTTGTAATAATTATAATGATTATTTTGTGGACTTACTATTGCTTCAATCCAATCGGTAAAGAATTTTAATTCAGACAAACCATCAGTACAATAAAAACCTAAAATAATATCAGCATAAAGTTTTTGATATGCAACTGAACGAAATCCTATATCTTTTTCGGTTGTAGCTATATTGTGTCCCGGGATTTGAGCTTGGAAACAATTTAATTCTAATAATTCCATTCTCTCTCTATCCAGACCAATCTGAAAAGGTTGTGTTATAGTTACTTTGAATTGATTCGGTTTCGCATAACCTTGTCTGATTTTTGCTTTTATGTCGTGTATATTGAATGCCATCTATTCTCTCCGTATAAATACTTTCGACTCTATATATTTATACCTCGACTATGAATTTTCAGAAGCATGTTGGCAAATATAAAGTACATAATAAAGCAAAATATGTAGCAGATTTGCAAGAAGTTGTGTACAGATCCTCTTGGGAACTCAAATATATGAAGTATCTCGACAGACACCCAGCTGTTTTAGAATGGGGATCTGAAAATGTTATTATTCCATATTATAATCAGATTGAGAAGAAAACTAGAAGATACTTTGTTGATTTTTATGTTAAAATAAAAAATCCTGAAGGTGAGATCAAGAAGTATTTAATTGAGGTTAAACCGGCCAGTCAATGTCGGCCACCTAAACAGAGAAAAAGAATTTCTGTTAAGTATAAAAATGACTTAAAAAGATTTATTGTTAATCAAAGTAAATGGAAAGCTGCTCGAAAATGGGCAGAAAAACGTGGTATGCAATTTATAATAATAACAGAAAAAGAGTTGGATATTCCTACTAAATCTTATAAATACAAGAAAAATGGCAGACAGCAAAGCAGTAAAAGATAAAAAAATACTTCCACAGGGTCGTTGGAATCTTGTAGATAAAAAGCAACTAGATGGAATGGCTAAATTTTCTCGAATGGGAATTGCTAAATTATTTTTGACGCAAGTGTTTCTCGGATTATCTACAGGTAAGATTAAATCTATTGGTGATTTAGGTAAACTTAAAGCTATACAAAGAGTTGTAATAAAGTTTACAAAAAGAGAAACTGGATTATATAACCAATTGTTAGTACCGATTGGATTTCCTCAGTTAATAATGCAAACAGTAAAAGGAAAACGAGTACCAACTTTTGAAACGAAAGTAGCACTACGAAAGCGTTTAGGTCGAGTATGGTTAGCAACAAGATTTCGTGATATTAGTTTGTCAGATGATGCTGTTAATAAAAGAGCAGAGAAAAATTTAAAACGACATATTGATTTTTTAACCCAAGAATCTTTCTTTCAAAAAGTACATAAACAAGCCAAGCAGGAAGGTATGTTAGATCGGAATGAAATTGCAAGAGAGTTTTATCGGGATAATGCTCTTGAGCAAGGAATTAATTATAGATCATTAGAAATGTTGAGAACAGGTGGTATAAGAGCAAGTGATATGAAATTGGGTAGAATGTATTTCTTTCGTTATAAACCTGAGGATCCTAGAAATCGTGGAGAAATTTTTGATGAATTTCCTTTAATTTTTTTATTACAAGAAGATGCTGATAATTTTGAAGGAATTAATTTTCATTATTTAAGTCCTAAATTAAGATTTGTTTTACTTGGTTTGATATATGAGTATTTAAAGGATAATAAATTAGAAAATCCAAATCGTTCTAAACTATATGCAAAAAGATTTAAAGCTAAGATAGCTAATAATAGAAGATTTAGATATGCAAAGGTTATATATAGACAATATAGCCCGTATCAAATTAAGTCTAAAGTGGTATTAGTACATCCATTAGATTGGGAGATAGCTATTCAAGTTCCAACAGAAAGATTCAAAACAAAAGCAGGTAGTCGTATTGCAGCAAGAAAGATTTGGTATCAATCACAAATAAGATCAAGGACAGTATAAATGGCAAATTATCAACCTAGTAAATTCGATCAATTAGTATTTCCTTCAGACGCCGATCCAAGGATTAGGACAGAAACTTTTTCTCCATATCAAGAATCTATGCGTTTTGGTATAGCATGGAATAGAGGTTCAAATTTAAAACAAGCTGTTGGACAACAGGCAGCCGAATTTTTAACAGTCAGGGATACTACATCAAGTGAAAAACAAAAACAGGAAAATAATGCTTCATTTATTAATGGTTTAAAAAAAAGTGAAACAGAAGGGTTTGATTTACTTGATTCAATCACCCGTCCAGTATCAGCTGCTTTTGGTGCAGGTAAACAGATTATTAGTAATGTCTCCCGCAATAGAGCCCAACAAGTTTCTGATGCAGCAAGGAATAGAACTGAGTTAGGTAATATTTATTTGAACATGCCTAATCAAGTTGTATTAAATGAAGAAGCAAGTTGGGGTGGACAAGATTTGGGTGCAACTGGTCAAATAGCAAGAACTGCTTTAGGTGCAGAAGGTATAACTGGTAATGAAGCATTTGGTGCTGGAGTAGTAGGTAATGCGGGTAATTTACTTGCTGCAGGTGTTGGTGCTGCTGCAGGTCTCATAAAGGGAGTTGTAGGTGGATTTGTGGGAGCAGCAGCTGCTGGAGTTGCAGCTGGTTCAGTACAGAGAGCAGCTGATTCTGCATTTAGAGTTTCACAAAATCCTTTTTTAGAAATGATGTTTTCGGGAATAGGTTTTCGTCAATTTAAATTTGATTTTACATTAAGACCAAGAGATCCTGATGAAATTGAAACTTGTTTTAAAATTATTAAATTATTTAGAATGCATTCGAGACCTTCATGGGAAGGAACTTTTGGTAGAGCTTTTATGAATTATCCTATGGAATTTGATATTGACTTTTTAACAAGAACAACAAATCAAATACCAGCTGACAAAACTGTACCAGATTTTGGTAGTTCTAGTTGGACAAAAAATGTACATTTACCTATGTTACGACCTTGTGTTTGTACAAATGTTGAAACGAATTATACACCTCAAAGTGTATGGTCTGCTTATGAAAGAGGTGCGCCTATTGCCTTAACATTAGGGTTGTCATTTCTTGAAACCGAACTTGTTACTGCCGGAGATATTAGAGATGAACCTGGTTTTAATGCTAGTAATAGTAAAGGTAATTTAGTAACTAATGAAGAAGCTAACAGAACTGCTTTTGGAATTACAGGTTCAGGAGATAATCAATAAATGGCATATTTTTCTAGTTTTCCAAAAATATTTTATGATGTTCGTGGTTTACAAAGTAGATCACCAGAAGATATTGTTACAAATATTATGGCACGAGTTTTATTAAAAGCTAGTGCTTTTGATAATCCTGATACAAGTCAACAAGATTTGTTACAAGCTACAGGATATTTTCAAAAACATATTATACAAGATGGAGAAAGATTAGATACTTTAGCATATGAATATTATGGTGATTCACAACTACATTGGATTATTGCATATGCAAATGGAGTTTCAATATCAAATCCTTATTATGATTTTCCTTTAACACAGTTTGATCTAAATAAATTTATTACGAAAAAGTATGGAGCTGGTAATGAAAATGCTACACATCATTTTGAAAACGCAGATAAACATGAAGTTGATTCAAATGCACCCGGTGCCACCATTGTAAGTAATTTTTTATATGAAGAAAGATTAAATGATGCATTAAGACCTATTAATATTCTTCAACCACAATATGTACCTGCGGTTGTAAAAGAATTTAAAGAATTATTAGTACCTTCTTTTTCGCGGCAAATTGGACTTTAAAAAGGATTTAGTATGGCACAATTACAACAAAGTGTAACTGATGTTGATATTGAGAAAATTTTAATTTATTCAGCTAATTTTGATAAAGGTTACGATTTAACACCTCATCTTGAAGAACTAAATATTTACGAAAATATTTTTGATAAGACAATGAAAGGTACATTGGTTCTTGTCGATGCATGGGACTTACCTAATAAATTACCCATTCTTGGTGAAGAACGTCTTGATATTACAATATACACACCTACTGCTAAAGATATTGATGAAGCTGCAATTGATCCTATGTATTTTCATGTTACCCGTATTCACGATAGAGATTATAGAAGTCCACAGAGTCAAAGATTTATACTTGAGTTAGTTTCTGAACAGTACATGAATAATATTTGTAGTCGTGTTAGTAAATCATATAAAAACAAATCTGCTTCTGAGATTGTTGAAGATATTTATGATAATCATTTAGACGATGGTAATATTCTTATCACAGAAAAGACAGATAAAATTGAACCTTGTGTTATTCCGAATTGGAGTCCTTTTCAAGCTATAAATTTTTTATGTAGAAGAACTATTGCTAATGATGCTAATGCTGTAAATTTTTTATATTTTCAGACAATGCAAGATACATATTTTAAATCTTTACATAGATTAATGAGTGCAGAACCTGTATTAACTTTTCTTACTGCTCCAAGAAATCAAGATATTCATAAGATTGAATCTTTAGCCAATGAAAATGTTGTGAAAGCAGATAAGATTTCGATAGTGAATCAATTTAAAAGAGTTGAAAATATTAATCAAGGTCAGTATGCATCAAAGTTATTAACACATGATATAGTTACAAAAAAACTTAGAATGTATCATTATGATGGATATAATCAATGGTTTCATATAAATCATTGTGGTCAATTTCCACCATATAATAATTCAGAACAAGATTTTCGAGCTTCAGAAACAAATGTTTCATTAGGACCTTTTGCTAAAGGTTTTCAGTTTAAGTTTGATCCAGAAGATACTCGTACTTCTGCTTTGTATGATAGTGATATTTCATTTTATCCAAAACATAAAGATTTACTTGGAGCAAAAGATCCAAAATTGATCGGTCCCACAATTCCTTATGATAATAGAGTTGAGGATTGGAAATTACAAAGAGCGCAACATATGCAACAAATGAATGGAACTGTTTTAGAGGTAGAATGTGGAGGAAAATCTTTTATACGTTTGGGAATGATAGTCGAGGTTTTAATTCGTGCCGCACAAGGTTATGTAGGATCAGGTGATCCTATAGATGAAGTTTTATCAGGTAGATTTTTAGTTACAAAAATTCGTCATGTTATTAGTTTAAATAAAGGTAACGCAGAATATAAAATGGTTATTGAAATGAGAAAAGATGGTTTAGAAAAACCAGCACCAGATGTTGGACATTTAAAAGCTTTGAAAGAAACAGCGGGGACTCGAAGATGATATATGGTGAATTTGTTTGGTGGCAAGGTGTTGTTGAAGATCGTGATGATCCATTAAAGTTGGGTCGTTGTAGAGTAAGAATTGTCGGTTATCATACAGACGATAAAAAACTTATTCCTACAACTGATCTTCCATGGGCTACACCTATGCAACCTATTACTTCAGCTGCTATGAGTGGTGTTGGTACGACTCCTATAGGTCCTGTTCGAGGTACTTGGTGTTTTGGATTTTTTAGGGATGGTAAAGACGCACAAGAACCTGTTTTTATAGGAACCTTTGGAGGTAGACCACAAGAACCAGCTGATCCAAAATTAGGGTTTAATGATCCTGTTGGATTGTATCCTCTACAAACTCATCTTAATGAACCAGATACAAATAGACTGGCAAGAGGTATAGGAAAAATGCCAGTTGGTTCAAAGAATGGTGAGAATCATGCATCCTTAATATGGAAAAGAAAGACTAGACAAACAGGTGTACCTAAAGCTGTAGCAGGTGATTTACAAGGTACAGATGCACTAAGTCTGATTATTGCTAATGAAGGAAATTATTATGATTTTGATTATTGGAATGAACCTAATCCAAGATATGGGGGAACAAAAGATAGTGCAACTGAGTATTTAACTCCGGGTAAATTACCTGACGGAGAACCTTATGGTAAAACTTCTTCAAAATATCCTTACAATCATGTTAGACAATCAGAGTCAGGTCATGTAGAAGAATGGGATGATACACCGGGTGCAGAGAGATTACATAGGTATCATAAATCAGCAACATTTGAAGAAATACAACCAGATGGAACAAGAGTTGTTAAAGTTGTTGGTAATGATTATGAGATAATTGCTAGAGATAAACGCGTACTTGTTAATGGTGATTGTGAAGTAACTATAATGGGTGATTGTAGATTACAAGTACAAGGAACAATGGTCCATGAAGTTTTGGGTAACTACCATTTAAATGTTCATGGTGATATGAGAACAAAGATTGCTGGTAATGATGTTAAATCAGTTGGATCAGATAGTACGGAAGTTGTTAATGGTTCACATTCTTTATCTGTTGGTTCAAATGATTTTTTGACAATAGGTGGAAATGAACAAATAAAAATTAGTGGTACGGACACAACTATTGTTACGGGTAGTTATGATCTTTATTCTTTAGCCGATATTACTCAAGCAAGTGTTTTAGGTTCTAGGTATTTTGCAGCTACAACAATGGACATAAATTCATTGGGAATTATGAGTCTCGCCACGGCAGGTATTATGAATCAGTATGCTGGTACAACTTGGCAGGCATATTCTTCAGGTCCTATGATACAAACATCAATGACTACATATAATTTAAATGTTGCTCTTTCATCTACTTTTATTACAGGTTTAGCTGAATCTCATTTAGTAGGTGGTATATTCTCAGTAAGAGCGCCGTTAATACTTTTGAACTAAGGATTACGATATGGCAAGTTGTGGTATAAGTGTAAATGTAAGTAATTTAGGTGTACAATTTCAAGCAAGTGCATCAGCTTTTAAGGCTCTTGCTGGGTTGACAGGGGTTCCTGTTATTGGAATCGCGGCAACTGCTGCTCAATTAATTCCACAGCTAACATCAATACAGGGATTGATGAATTTTGTTTTACCTGCAATTCCTTTGGGTTCTACTTTAACGGGTTTAAGAGATCAATTTTCTAATTTTGTTAATGCAGGTGTTGGTACTCTTACAGGACTATTAGAAGATTTTGGAGATATAACAGGACTAGCAGGTTATGCAAATATTGATTTAACTAATCTGGCCAATTCAGCACTTGGCTTTAGTGGTACGTTTGATCCTTGTAATTTTGTAGATTTTGGTATACCTAATGTTGTTAGAGATGCCTCAGGTAGTTTAAGATCGTTAGCTAATTTTTCACCTAATTTAGGAGTGTTTAGTTTTGCTGCTCCACAATCTATATTTGGATTGAATACATCACAGTTAGCTTCATTTAATCTAGGTAATTTTTCAAATGTTACAAGAGGAAATTTATCATTTAGTGCAGTTAGTAGTTTTGTTTCAGATCCAATATCAGGTATCACATCTATATTACCTACAAATTTGGGTGAAGCAAGAAGTCTGTTACAAACTAATATCGTAGCTTCGGGTGGTGGATTAGCTGCTGCTATTAGGGTTACTTCAACAGGAGAAATGATAGTAAGAGAGAAACAAAGTTTAATAGATGATATTGCAAATGGAATATCAGAGTCTATTGATGAAGCAGGTGATTTTATTTCATCAACTTTATTTGATGAAGATGGAGATAATGAAATAGTGTTTGACGAGTTCGGAGATGAAATCTAAGGAGATATTATGGCCATAACATTTACACCAGGATTAACACCCACTTTCCATGAGTTGATAACAGATTCAGCTAAGGAAAGTGAAAAACAGATTGTTGCTCTTATAACATCAGGTACTGCTTACGAGAATAAGTTACAGGCACCTATTACTGCCATGACTACTCGTATGGATACTGTAATCGCTGCTTTAAATTCAGATAGGGGTACTGCGGCAGGAGAAATAGGTTTTGCATCATCACCTAATACATTAGCCTTCTTTGCTGCCAATTCTCTTAATTTACCTGCAAGTTTTACTGCGGGAGGGGGTACATTTTCTGATATGCAAGCTATACATAGTGCCGCTGTTGCTTATGAAGCTGCTGCACAAGCTTGTATTACAGCAATGAATAATTTAAAGGGATTTGTCAGTACGGTAGATGTAGATAATTTCAAACTCCATATGGATTTACTCTCTGGAATAAGATTTGATGTGCCAGGTACTATTGAAAAACCTAATTTATTTGGCCTCATGGGAACGGTTATGTCAATAACAGATTTGAGAGACCGATTTGGTGAAACTTTTATTAATTATCTAGTTCTTCTATTCGGTACCTTGTTTACAGCAGATGATACTATTGCTACAGCTAAAGCTCATGTAGATACGGATCCTATACCTACGACATATGCCAGTTTGGGTGTACTAACTAGAGTACAAGCAAATCCGTTCAACGAATCACCTTCAACAATCATTAATGATATTAATGCTGTAACAGGTACGGTAACTCCATACACGGCTTTAGTAGTTTCTCATCAAGCAAATTTTCAGACACATATCACGGATGATACGAATGAGTTTAATGCAGCTACTGCTTTACTGGAAAAGTATATATTTGCTATGAATATATCAAGTCATTTCCGAGATGATTATTATAAATTTATGTACACAGATGTTTTTGGTAGTACGGCCATTAAAAATATTATTCAACAGATAGACGACGGTACAATAGAATAAGGAGATAAATATGTTTCCAGCTTGCAGAATTGGAGATGCAGACATGGTACATTGCTCCCCACCATTTCGTTGGGGGGCTTCCCCTAATGTATGGGTTAATTTTAGGCCTTGGTCTTGTCAAGGTCATTTTAATCAATTTCATTTGAGACCCTGTGGTATTACTTGTTGTTTACATAAAGCACCTATTGCACTAGGGGCTTTTACTGTAAGAGTAAATTTTAGAGGAGCGGGTTCAGTAGGAGATTATATCGCAGGTTGTACATTTGTTGCCCAAGGCTCTCCAAATGTATTGATTGGATTTTAAATAATAAGGAGATAAATATGAATTTTTACCAATTTACAGAATTATTGATAGTAGATAATCACATTATGAATCCCAATGTTACTGATGAACGAGTACAACAAGCACGGGAAGATATTGCTAAGATCATTAGACAATATAAGAAAGATAGACCTACTACACAACAACAGATGGGTGAAGAATTAATAAAAGCTATGGAAGGTGTTGAGAATGATGTTAAAAAACTGAAATAAGTCTCACATATTTTCCCAGTCTTTCTACGCTGGACAACCTCAAACACGGTGAACACAATGGCATACGAATCCGGTTATGATCCTAATCATCCTCAGGACTCACAACTACATACGCGTTGCGTCATACTTGAGTCACAGATAGAACAACTCCGTGCCAAACTCAATAGTATGACAACAGAACGAGATGATCTTCTAAAGTCTATTAAAGTACTAGACGATCTCACTATTCAAATAAGACGTACATTAAACAAGATAGAGGATAATCATGGATTCGACTGAAGAGCTACCTGAAGTTCTCAAAGACGACTATATATTCATAGAAGGAGTAGGATATTTTCCTAAATCACTATCTCAAAACCCTAGAAAAGATAAATACATGATATGGGAGAAGGAAGATCAATTAACACAAGAAGGAGTAAAGTAAAAATGGACATCAAACCGGTTGGCTGGAAACCTGACGGAACACATATAAACGTACTCGGAATAATCGTCATAATCGCGGCAGTACTATTCACATTCGATCCTTACCATTGGTTCGGAGATGATACCCCGACACCTAAAACAACTACAAAAGAAGTAGTTAAGGAGAAATAATGGAAATCCTCGGAGTTCTAGTAATATTAATATTTTTCGTAGTATGGGTGAGATACACTTATCAAAATATGGGTGAAATGCGTTCTTACTGGTCTACGGCCTTTAGGAAACTAGGACACGACCATTGGCAGGGAGAAGATATAGAACCCAAAGACTACACTTTCTCAAAACAGGCTGAGGAATCACTAAAACGTAAGAAACGTAAAGATTCCTCACCTGTTCCTGTAAAGAAGAAAACGAAAAAACGAACAACAACAAAACGTAAGACTACTAAAAGGAAGGTGAAATAATGACTATATTTCCAGACAAGAAAACACTATGTAAAATTGCTGTAGGTGTAATAATCGTAGTAGTCCTATGCATTTTCGGACTAGGATATATCAATATGTACTTGGTGGCTAAATGAACTATCCTCTCTTACAATCTATCTTAAAGGAAAATGACGAAGAACTCACAGAAAACGGACTATCACTAAAGAGATTAGCGGAGAGATTACAAGACGATAACTATGAAATGACTGAATCAGATAAGGAGATCATGGATCAAAAATGGCGTAAAATATGGAAGGGATAACCGATGAATTTCTATAAGTACATACTAAATTGGTGGTATTGTGAACAATACGACTATGTAAATAAGAGATGTAAGAAATGGATAGAGAAATGATTCATGGATACTCTATACGGATTAATCAGAATATTCCTTATATCAGCTTTTATAAGTGGAATTGTGTACTTGCTTCTAATGCCAGAAGATAAGAAACCGAGAACATACAAAGAGATCACTTTAGATCACTTTCTTAGTGTAGGTAAGTAAGAATGAACGATTGGGAGGAACACAAAGCTAACATGAGAGAGAAATGGTGGTGGATGGCTGTAATGTTGTGTGTAGGAGCGTTTATGATGGGTTTATTGATGTTAATGTGTGCCTGTGGTGTATGTACATGATTCATAAGGGGTTACAGAGTGTTACGAAGTGTTGGATAATGTCAGAATGGGTTGGAGAATGTAGTGGGGAAATTGGAAAGGGGCATCTATGAGAGAACATAGAGGGACTTGGCGACTTAAAGGAAAATCCTATTTTTACCAGAGAACCGCAGAGGGTACCAGATCCCTATGAGATTCCTTTCCGATATGACTCCGAAACATACTGAGTACATCCGCTTGGCACTCAATGACGTTGAGATACTTCCAGAGGATACCAGTTGGGCAGCAGAGATGTCAGAGAAACTCAAAGACAATCCCTCATTATACCAGTTTGAATCCGGGTCCTTAGACATTCTCTGCGGTTACCTGATTGATATGTGCCACGAACTAGATGACATGCTGAGAGAAGCTGATGATACCCCTGATGACGAACACGGGGATGAAGCAGAGTATATCATGGAGTACCGCGGTAAATTAGAGGAAATCCTCAGCTTATTACAGAAGTAATCGCTATCGAGAAAATATTACCTGGCCGAACCCAAGTTGCGCGATATAGCGACATGGACAGTAAACTCAGGATATAACAGCGGTATCTTAGCGGCTTACTTGAGATACTTATTTTACGAGCCTCAATTTTTTCCGTAGAAATCAGAGTACTCTGAAGTCGCGTCTATATAATAACGAACCCGAAAAAATTTCGGAGAAAAAAAAACTCACCGGAGAATTGCTATGGATAAACCTGTAGGAGATACACCTCAAGACGATCTATGGATAGATCATATTATTGATGAGAACCTTAGATTACAGAATCTTGTATCTACATTGATGAAGAATCTCAATAGAGATGAAGATAAGATTCCTGTAATAAAGAGAGATGATAAAAGTATTAATGTAACTGGCGGATAATGTCAACAAACTTTAACTATACACTAGATGGGAAAAAGCTATTTAATCGGGAGAGCAGTATGACTAAACTTACAGTTAATTTCACTAAAGAGGAGTTTGACTGTAAATGCGGATGTGGTACAGGTACTATTAGTGAGATGTTAGTAAATCGGCTACAGATGGTTAGAGATGATTACGGTAAGTCTATGATAATTACTTCAGGAATACGTTGCCTCAGTCATAATCGTAATATAGGTTCCCGTGATACTTCCTCGCATATCAAGTGTATCGCAGCTGATATAGGTTGTAAGAGTATGAGTGAACGCCACGATCTATTGAAGTACTGTTTGAAGTTCTTTGATAGAGTAGGTGTTCACAAAGAATTTCTGCATGTAGATGTAGATTATGATAAACCACAAGGAGTATTTGTTTACTAGGAAGCTCATATGTCATATATTGAATTAGTTTGGTACTATAAACTCAGAAGGTTTATAAGGAGAGTAACAAATGATTTCATTCAAAGACTTCGGTAAGAACACGATCTTTACTATGGAAGGGTGTGAGTTAATAGAAGAATTATTGGTAACTGAGGAGGGTGATGAGAATGGTACAAATAAGAAACGAGATGTACAAGAGTGTAGAGAAGAAGATCCTGAGGGGAAAATACCTCGAACAGCGTAAACAGATGGATGTTGAAGATGTCAACCGTAAAAGTAATATAGTATGTAAACAGTTGTTTGAACAGCGTGTATGGATTGAAGCAAAGAAAATTCATTGTTATAAGAGTATAGGCAATGAAGTCTCTACCGTAAAAGTGTTAGAAGAAGCCAAGAGACTAGGTAAAGAGATTATTGTTCCTGAAGAACACTTGTATAAAGTAGAACCTGCTTATGTGAGACAATATCAGGATAAAGGTATTGATCTAGTTATTTGTCCAGGAGTTGTATTTGATTTGGAATTAAACAGGTTGGGGAGAGGGAAAGGATTCTATGATATTCTTTTGTCTCAGTTAGGTACCTATGCTGTGGGATTGGCTTATGAGGAACAAATCGTAAAAGGAGAATATCTATTCTCACCAGAAGGCCATGATATTCCTATGGATATGTTAGTAACGGAAGAATACATATATAGGAATTTACATTGGAGAAAGGAAAGAGATGAATCAGAATCTATATAATTACTCAATAGATGTCAATGGTGAAATAAAACAGGTACATGATGCAGGATTGATAACAACTCCCAGTATGGTTATGGAAACTATTAAAGTTGAAGCGGAGAAACCCAAAGAACAATGTGAGGCCTCGGGTGGGAGGTCCTCACTTGAGAATGTTGGAATTGTTCTTGGTGCTGTTCTAGTATTAGTAGTTTGTTATAAATTCCTCAAGAAACATTATTAAGTCTTGAAGCTGTTCTTAATTTAAGTGAAGCTTTTGGACTAACACCAGAGATTAAACTATCAATCAATTCCTGTGGAATTGTATGACGTAAACTAATTCCATTACACCATTTATTGATATGTTTTGTTGTCGTGTTAGAATACTTTTGTTCTGTAACAAACATTCCTTCTGCTGTTGAAACGGCTACGGGTGTTTCATAAGAAAACAGAACATAAGTGCCATCTTTAAATACGACTTCGGTTTGATTACTTCCAATTTGTTTTAATTTCATTAGTTTAATTCCTTTAAAATTTTATTTTCATATGTAGGAAATACTTGCAATGTATTACCTTCTTTAGTATAACGTGCTGTCATTTCATAACATTCATCCCATTGCTCTTCACAATCTACACAACTCATATGGCAGTTCACAACACTCCCATCAAAGTAATGTTCATCACATTCAATAGATTCTGATTTGCAATAAGGGCATTGATAATAGTTTGCATCAATCATTTTCATTTTATTCTCCTTAAAGTTTATGGTCGGGGCGAGAGGATTTGAACCTCCGACCCCCTGCTCCCAAAGCAGGTACGCTACCAGACTGCGCTACGCCCCGTCTAAATCTAAATCATCCCAATCTGGAGGATCAAATAACATTTGTTCCTTTACAGTAAAATTCGGACAATTCTTTTTCTTAGTAATACACTCCCATTTATTTCCTTCTTTAAAAATAGTTCCTTTAATTAGTTTGACATTATCACCATCACAAGTAGGACAATAAATTGTCATTGTATTCACTTCTTCCATTATAAATCTCCTAATAGTAATACTTTGTTTCTTAACATAACTAGTTTAGCCATAGTCTGCTTTGCTTCTGGATGGTTTTTATTTGCTACCATTAGATTACGACATAACCAAGTTACATTTTGCAAACTTGTTTCCAGTCTCAAAGGTGGGACCTTCATATCACTTGGAACAAGTTCTTTTAAATTGACTTTGCTGAGGATCTCAGCTGTCTTATTATTTCGTGTAGAGTTAAACATTATTTTTCTGCAAGCTCCTGTAATTCTTTAAATGACATATTATCCACAATATCCATAACGTCTGCAAGTGTTACAATATTGCCTCTATAATCCTTCCAAGAAATATACCCGTTGGTATAATTAGGAAGGCGTTTAAAATTGTTCACTAAAACAAACTTGTGAACATAACCCATTTGTGATAGCATCATTGTCATTTTAATATTTCCCTTCTGCTTCTGCATCCAGATACTTTTCTAAATCAGCAACAGTATGGACACCATACTCTGCCCAATGAAAAATATCATTAGTCAACATACCAATCCACAAATCAGGATCATTCTCCATTTGCTTTTGTGCATCAGCATTAAGTTTGTTGATATGAGCAACAAGCTTTTCTGCTTGTTCTGCATACCATTCATTATTAGATTCAATCATATAATTCATATAATCCCCTGTGCTTTCCATTCTGCTTCATTAATAAGATGGTTCATCATTTCATCCTCAGAGATTCCAAAATGCCAATCTCTATCGTCTTTCGTTATTGCAACCCATCCCTTTTTTTGAGATTTGACAAATCGAATTTCTACTCCCCTAGGAGGGTCAATCCGTTCAGCTGCTTCTTTTATTATTTTAAATTTTTTATTTTTCATATTTTTTAATGTTTCGTGGTAGAAAGATTTGAGTTATCCAGTACAAATGATTTTTTTGTTTTACTGCATGTTTAGCAAATCTTTTTCGTTGATTTTCTGATACGGTAAAAGTTATAGTATCTTTATTAATATCGTATCCGTTGACATAATGATCTTCTAATTCAAAAGCATCGCCGATACGATCAAACTGCGCTCTTGGAATTTCTAATTTATATGTTTTTTCAGTTTTCATAATCTTCTCCAAATCCAAAGTGTTCATCCTCAATCAATGAATCAAAATATTCTCTTGCTTGTCCATTGCTGGGAAAATGCCAAGACTCAAAAGGATTAGGATGTTCACAATCAGCCCATTGAACCAAAACCCAATCAGATTTTAACCAGATTTTATTGTCATTAGGCTGGACTGCATACATTGTGCAGTTGTCTATAATGTGTCTATACTTTGGTGCCTCGGTGGTAAATGGATCTAAACTTTTCAAAACTTTTTCTGTTCTTGTATCGTGCATAATTTCTCCTACGCGTAAAATGGTAAATTTTCAATATCAATTTCTTTAATACGGTCCCCTGATTTTCCAAATGCTGGATTTGCAGGAGTTGCCAAAATCGTTTTCATTTGAAATGGAGCAAATGTTACATGGCAAGGCGCCCAATAATGTTTAGGACCACCATTAATAATGTTATATAAACCTTCTAACATTTTTTTTCTATTCTTTGAATAGCGAGTATAAATTACGTTAGCAATAAATGCTTCTGGACTATTCGGTTCTTTACTCAATTCTCGGTATAAATTACTTAATAACATATTCATTAATATCTCCTAATATACAAATTTATAATTAATTTTATTTTTCTTAATTCTCTTAGCACGCTTCAAGTTAATATCTGAAATGGTCATTTTAATAGAATTGTTAAATAAACCATTTGTGATAATAGTTCTATTTTTTGAAGGAGACCAAGTAAAAATTTTAGTTTTAAATTTCATAATATTAACCTCTTAACTTCTTTATAAACACAACATCAAAATAATTAATAATCCAAGTAAACTGAAAAGCAATATATCTGTTAAAATTTCTTTAATAGTCATTTTTACCACGCTCGATTTTCAGAAAGTTTGCCATTCGATTTAGACTCGCCACCGTTTCGTGGTTTACGGTTTGTTTCAGAAAAGTATATTGATGATACTCCATTTTTATTCATTGGAGAGGACCATCCAAAAGAACCTTTCTGATGCATAGAAGCGGATGAACTGATAACAGATTTAATTCGCTTCTTTTGGGGTTTACATTTAGTCCATTTTCCTTCTTTTTTCAATTTCTTAATTTCTTTCTCAGTTAAATTCATTTTTGAATCCTTATTAAATTGTTGATTTCTTAATTTCATACTACTATTATATAGAAATATGCCTTAAATGTCAAATTTATTTTGCTCTGTAAGTTATTGATATATAAGGACTTACAAACAATCGACCAAGACCTTTAAAAATGGACACTTACAGACCCCTAAATCTGTAAGTCCTTTGTTTATAATGGGTTATAAGTGTTATAAATATGATAAATGCTCTTAAAATGAAAGGAATTTCGCTAAAATGCAGAAAACATATAAGGAATTTACAGAGGCCAAGACCAAAACTTGGAAGGATATTGGAAAGGGTAGGTTAGCACGTGATGCCATGAAGCATAAAAAACGAATGAAAGCTAAACAAGTTCTTGCATATACTACAGCACATGATGAATTTACTATTTTTAACAATGAGAAGGAATATAAAGACGCTATTAAATATGCTAAAGATATGAAATGGGTTAGAGTGGAGTAAATTAGATGGCTAATCTTGATATTACAAAACTAAAAAAACGTGATAATATCAAAACATTTGCTGAAAAAGTTTTTCATCTCAATAATAAAGCATGTACTTTTCATACCGATAAGGGAAGATTAGATTGTTCTGGATATGAACTTCAATATCCTAATGAACCTGTAGAATATGAAAAAAGAACAAGTAATGCTCAGCAAAATAAAAAAAGTGCTGAAATCTTAATAGAAAATTTAACGAATGCTCCAGCTGGGACTAAACTATGGCTTGTAGGAACATGGGGTAAAGCAAAAGAACAAATTGTAAAAATTAATGAAATCACCAAGACAGAAGAATTTGGTGGAATGCCAGGTGCTGGTGGAAAAAAAATTAATAAAGGAAATCTGTTTGAAGAAGAATTACAAAATAGATTAGAAGAATGTATTGTAGGTAAAATATGTAAAGGAAAATATGATTCACAAGTAATGACATTACTTGAAAAAGTAGAAAAAAAATATAAACAACCTGCATTAAAATCTGAACTAATGGGTGGTTTAAATCAACCAAGGCCATTAACCGGAAATTCAATTACTGACTTACATATTGCTCCTAAGGATCCTTTACAACATGGACAAAAATTAACTGATATAACATTGCGTCTTGGAAAAGATGGGAAAAAGCATGTTTATTTAAGTCTTAAATTTGGTGGTACTTTAACATTTATGAATGCTGGTGTGGGAAAGGTTCTAACACAACAAGAAATAAAGAACTATAAGATTAACAATCAGCAAGGTAAAGCTTTATTAAAAATGTTTGGTATAAAGGTACCAGATTTTTGTCATGTATTTAATGGTGTTCCCAAACAAATAAAAAAACATATCGACTCCCCAAAGGTAGATTTAGGTCCTATAAAGAAATTTTTACAAACTGCTATAGGTGCTGGTTATTGGATGATCCATGGCCATGATGGTGGTAAGATTACTATGTGGGAAATGACAGAGGAAAAAACAAGAGCTGCTGCCAATGGAATCAAACAACCGATAGTTTATTATGGAGGTAAATCTGGAACTGGTAAAAGAATTGATGTTGAATTTCACAGCGATTATTTTGATTTTAAATTAAATATTAGAAATAAACAGAGTGGTGTTTATCCATCTCATGTTATGTTAGATTATAAATCTAAAGAAGCGTTGGGAAAAATAACTTTATGAATAATACTTGGGAATCATCATGGAAGCCTAGAGAGAAGTTTGTTAGTGAAATAAAAACTTCAACGGGTCGAATTGATAATAAAGAATGGGCTTTTGCTAGTTATGGTTATTTACCATTAGCACCCTCCTTGTTAAAAGATATGGAGACTGATGTTAAAAAGATTTATCATGTTACAGATGTTAAGGGTTATAAAAAACTTTTAACAATTCAAAATAGACGAATAGATGTTCCGGGATTTACCAAAGGTTCATGGGGTATTGCTCAAGGGACTCAGACAGACGGAGAAGTATTAGTTACTTTAAAAGGTAAGGCTTCTGTATTTTTTGAAGGTGATGTAAATACTTATTTGGATAGAAATGGTTTAAGGTGGTTATCTACAAACGGAAATGTATCAAAACCAGTTAATGATATTGTATATGAATTTGCTATGATGATACTTCCTAAAGTAATAAAGAAATTTGACATCTTAACTACACAGCCGTCAAAGATAACCATAGATGTTGGAAATTTTATATATGATAAAGATGGTAATACTAAAAAGAAATTTATGGCTTATTATTATGATGAATCGAAAAAACTTGTTAAAAAATCATTAATAGATAGAATAAATAAAGCATTAGGCTGGAGAGATAACCAGAATATTTCTCACAATGAAATTCTTGTGCATAATTTTAAAATTATTGATACTAAATTAATCAGATCAGAGGATCCTGATGTTGAAGCAAAGATGTGGGAAAGAGCTGCCAAGGAAAGATTACAAAAATTAAAAGTAATAGACGCAGCTGATATAGCTAATTTGAAATAATTTACCAAAACTTTTATAAATATATGAGGAGATATTATGGCTCAACAGGTCATTAAAAAGAAGTTTGAAACAGTCAAAAAAGTAACATCTATTGGAAGGTCTAAAAGAAGTAGACCAAAGAATAAATCTAAAAAAAGAAATTGGAAACGGAGTCGTGGACAAGGCGATGGAAGAAAAAGAGGATAAGATAAATGCCAACTACTAGAATTATTAGTAAAGGACTTTCTACGAATACCAGAACATGGTCTGATTTAGATTTGGATTTTACAAGACATCCTGTAACAAATGATGTATCCGTTAAAAGAAATATTGAATCTGTTAAACGATCTGTTAGAAATCTCATACAATTAAATTTATATGAAAAACCTTTTCATCCTGAAATTGATGGTGGTGTTACCCGGCATTTATTTGGTCTTTCATCAGCACATACAAAATATGATATAGAAAGAGCTATCGGAATTTGTTTAACTAATTATGAACCTAGAGTTCAAGTTAATAAGATAAGTGTAACAGAAGATTTAGGAAGAAATGGATTTAATATAACTATCGTATTTACCGTTGTCAATTCACCGGAACCAATTGAAGTAAGTTTATACCTAGAGAGGGTAAGATAAATGGCCAGTAATAAAATAAGAGTAACAGATTTAGAATTTGATGATATTAAAACAAATTTAAAAAATTATTTATCTGCACAAAGTGAATTTGTTGATTATGATTTTACTGGAAGTGGTATGGATGTTCTTTTGGATGTTCTAGCCTATAACACTCATTACATGGGTTACTATGCAAACATGATGGCTAATGAAATGTTTTTAGATACTGCAGCACTTAGAGAATCTGTTGTGTCTCATGCAAAACATTTAAATTATATTCCAACATCTGTTACAGCACCTACTGCTTATTTAAATATGACTTTCACACCAAGTGGTAGTCCAACATCTATTACTATTGCAAAAAATACTAAATTCAGAACAGTCGTTGATGGTGAAGTATTTAATTATATTACAACAGCTGCTGTTAATATTACTCCTGTTAATAACATATATGCTGTAGCTCTTTTACCTATTAAAGAAGGATCTCTTTTAAGTAAAAACTACACAGTTAATATAGCTGATGAAACACAAAGATTTCTCATTCCTAATAATAATGTAGATACTTCAACTATTACTGTTACTGTACAAAATTCAGTAAGTGATACAACTGTTGCAACATATGTTGATGGAAACTCGTTAGATATTACTACAATTACTTCAACACAAAAAGTTTATTTTTTACAAGAAGTAGAAGATCGCAGATATGAAATTTTCTTTGGTGATGGAGCTATAGGAAAACAACTTGCTGATGGTAATATTGTTACGATTGAATATCTTGTTACTAATGGAATCACTTCAAACAAAGCAAGTAATTTTACTGCAGTTTCAACTGTCGCGGATTTATCTTCATCTAATTTTACTTTAGCAACAGCTATCGTGGCATCGGGAGGATCAGCAATAGAATCACTCACATCTATAAGAAATACAGCACCGAAATTATATCAAGCACAAAAACGTGCAGTAACAAAAGAAGATTATAAATCAATTTTACTTGCTGAAAGAGCTGATATAGAATCTATTACAGTTTATGGTGGTGAAGAAGCAAGTCCTGCTGTTTATGGTAAAGTATTTGTTGCAGTTAAACCTATAGGAAATAATACTTTTGGAGCATCAACTAAAGATGCAATAAAAAGTACTATTTTAAAAAGAACAAATGTAGTAACAATTCAACCCGAAATTGTAGATCCAATTTTTTATTATCTTATTGTAGATACAACTGTTAATTATGATCCTGTAACTTTATTGATTAGTCAAGACCAATTGAAAACATTAATTACTGGTAATATCAATAGTTATTTTAATACTAATTTAAAAAAGTTCGATCAGAAATTTAGATATTCTGTATTGACAAAAGATATTGATAATACTGATACTGCTATTAGAAATAGTAAAACTGCTATTAAATATCAGTTAAGAATTACACCTGCAGTACTAGAGACTGCTGCTAGTTATACATTAGAATTTAATAATCCATTAACTAAAGGTTCTCTTACTAGTACAGCATTTACAGCAAGTGATGGTAACATATATTGTTTGGTTGATGATAGTGCGGGAGTTATTAAATTAGCACGTGCAACTATTGATGCAACAACTGGTGTAGCTACAGTATCTACTCCTAATGTATTTATGACACTTCCTTCTGGTGCAACAAATCAAGGAACAATAGATTATGATACAGGTAAAATAGTTTTAGGTGATTTTAGTCCTTATACAATTCCAGATGGAACAGGATCTATAAGAGTAACTTTAACACCCGGAATTAATAATCAGGATATTACTCCTTTAAGAGAACAAATATTAACAACTGATTTAACTGATTCAACCGCAGTTAATGTAACAATGGTAGCAGAAACAATAATCTAAAATGGCAAGTAATCCTAATACACCTATACATCCATCTTTCCATGAACGAATTTCTGTTCGTGTGGAAAGTCAATTACCGCAATTTGTAAAAGAAGATCATCCTACTTTTATAGCGTTCTTGGAAGCGTATTATGAGTATCTGGAACAAACTGGTAAGCCTTATGAGTTTATTGGTGATTTACGCAACTATTTTAATATTGATAAAACAGTTGATGATTTTTTAAAATATTTTAAAACACAATTTGCTGAAGATGTTCCTGAGGCAATATTTGTTAATGCCAATAGACCTCAAGTATTAAAAAAGATTCGTGATTTTTATCGTTCTAAAGGTAGTGAAAAATCTTTCCAGTTTTTATTTCGTCTATTATTTAAAGAAGAAATTGAATTTTATTTTCCTTCTGTTGATATACTTCGTGTTTCAGACGGAAGATTTACCTCTGATAAAATCATTAGAGTTATTGATACAACAGGTACAGGTGGAGTTTATAATCTTATAGGTAAGATGATTGTTGGAAGTCTTTCTGGTGCAAAAGCTTCAGTTGAATTAATTTTAAATGAACAAATTGGTGTGTTTGAAGTTTCTACAATTTATCTTTCTGGTGTTGTGGGATCATTTGTATCAGGCGAAACAATTACTGATGGAACGAATATATATACTTTAGGTGGAATGATAACAGGATATACAATAACAAATCCTGGTAATAATTATTCTTTAAGTTCTACTATTCCAATTTCGGGTGGTGGAGGTTTGGGAGCAAACTTTATAATTGATAAATTATCTAGTGGTAGTATTACTACTGCAACAATCGTTTCTGGTGGAAGTGGTTACATTGTAGGAGATTATCTTACTATTGATAATACTGATAAGTTAGAAATAGATGGAAGAACTGCTAGTGTTTTTGTTAAGACAGTAGATGGTTCTGGAGCTATTACTTCACTTGAAATCGAAAATGGAGGTTATGGATATACAACATTGCCTCTAGTTACAGGAGGTGGAACAGGTACTAATGCCTCTATAACTTTGGCTGGACAAGGAATTGGTGGTATTAGAAAATTAAAACAATTTAATAATGGTTTTAATTATACTTCAGTACCTACAATGGACTTAACATCATTGGGAGATGGTACAGCTACAATCGTTCCTATTGTTAGTGGTTATGATGGAAATTCTCAAGAAAGATGGGTAGGTGATGATGGACAATTATCTGCCGCAAATTATATTCAAGATAGTAGTTATTACCAAGCATTTTCTTATGTAATTAAATCTAGTAATACAATCGGTAAATGGAAAGATGTTGTTAAAAGATTAATACATCCGGCAGGATTGGCATTATTTGGTGAAACATTAATATCAAGTTTGTTAGTATCAAACTTAAAAGTTTTAAACCCCCTTACTACACCGATTCATCAATTTCCTTGGACGATTGTATTCCATGAGGGAGATATTAGTCCTGCTAGAAGATTGAACAATCAGCTTTATCAAACTTTAGAAGAATTTCCTTCTGGAGGTGCATGGCCTAATAGTGGTTATCAAAATGGAAATGGTGGAACTTCTGCGTGGCATATTTATAGAAAAGAATTACCAGTTATTAATTTAAGTTTATCGAATGTAGATGATTATGGATTTGTCGCGGGTGCATTAGTTTCATCAGATGATTATGGATTAGCAACTGATGGTACTATATCACTTGAAGAAGATTACGGAATTGTTACTGCAGGTAGTGCATCATCATTATTTTTGGGACCATTAAGGAGACAAATTGATAGACAAAAATTTAATAGAGAAGGCGGAATATCAAAATCTTTATATCGTCAAGTTGGATCCGGATATACAAGTCCACCAACAGTAATGTTTTCTGGAGATGGAAATGGTGCGGCTGGGACAGCAATAATTGGAACAGCAGGTAGTTTTGATGGTACTGTAACAGATGGTATTATTGGAATAACAATTACTAATGCAGGAACAGGATATACTAAACCGCCAACAATTACACTTGTAGGTGGTGGAGGATCTGGTGCCGTGGCAAAAGCAAAAACTCCGGGAACAACTGCAGTCCCTGCGGGTGTAACAGGAGCGTACATGGTAGAAATTACACATTCATCATATGATAGATCAGGTGTTAAACCACCTCATGTTACTAATCAACAGAATTATTGGCCTACTACTTTCCGAGATTTAGGTGGAGGTTATTCAATTAATGATTTTAAAGAAGTGAAGATTGAGGATTATATTAATGAAGGTAATCTAAAAACAAAAATTGTGATGAATAGCGACATTACTCTCGTATAAATATTATAAATACAAAGAATTAATTAAAAAGGATTGAGATTATGCCAGCAATTATAACAAACGCATTTAGAAAATATAATGCAGATAATTTTAAAGCGTCGTTTAGCGACGTAAGTAATAAAATGTATCTAATGATTGGAAAAGCATCGTCTTGGTCAGGAGTCGATGCTGGCCAATATGCTGATGCTAACCCTTCAGATACTGCTGTTCCAACTCCAAAAGATACAACTGTAGCTCCTTATATTCACCATGACGATTTAGTGGCTATTAAATTAATTAATGCCTCTGATGTGTCTCATGTTATTAAGAGGTTAGATTGGGATGCCACAGGTGTAACGGTTTATGATGAATATGACCATGAACAAGATGATCTAATTGATAAAAATTTCTTTGTAATGACAGATCAATTCAATGTCTATAAATGTATCAGTAATAACAATGGAGCAGCTTCTACACAAAAACCTATCGGTCAAGATACTACTACAGGTGGATATTCAGATGGTTATCGTTGGAAATTCATGTATGAAGTTCAACAAGCAGATGTTTTAAAATATGTTACAACAGATTGGATTCCTGCAAGAACTTTAAGTGCAGATGATGGTACTACTCAATGGAGTGTACAATCAACAGCTGTTGATGGAGCATTGGAACATATTGACGTAACTGCTGGTGGAACAGGATATACTGATGTACATAGTAGTACTGCACAAGCAACTGGTAATGATAGTACTCATATTAAATTAGCAACAACTGCTTCTGCGGTTGATGATGCTTATAATAATTCTACTGTTTATATTTCTTTAGGTACAGGGAATGGACAATTAAGAACAATTACCGATTATGATGGAACAACAAAAATAGCAACTGTTACACCAGCATGGACAACTAATCCAGATCAAACTAGTCAATATGATGTTATGCCTGCTGTAACAATAACTTCAAGTGATGGTACATTAGCTACTGCAAGAGTATCAACTGTAACTGCAGGAGTGATTAAAACAGTTACCATGATTAATAGAGGAACAGGTTATAGATCAGCATCAGTTGTTTTCGCTGGTGGTGGAGGATCTAATGCAGCTGGGAGTCCAAGAATCGGTCCTAAAGGTGGTCATGGAAAAGATCCTGTTTCAGAATTAGGTGGAGCATATGTAATGATGAATGTTCGTTTAACTGGAACAGAGGGTGGTGATTTTGCTGTAGGAGATGATTTTAGAAAAGTAATTTTAATAGCAAATCCAAATCAGTCAAATGGTACTGCGGCAACTGCAACTACATATCAAAAAAGCGAATTACAAGAAGATTCGGGAAATCAAATTTACATGGAATTTCGCGCACCGATTAATCGTGCATCTGACCAAACGGAAGATGTAAAATTAGTTGTTGAATTTTAAGAAGGATATAATAAATGGCAGACACATCTAATATTAATTTAAATTTAAATCAGAGTCCTTATTTTGATGACTATGATGAAACAAAAGATTTTCATCAAGTTCTTTATAAACCTTCGGTCGCTGTTCAAGCAAGAGAACTTACTCAAGAACAAACAATATTAAGAAATCAACTTAAAAGATTTGGGGACCATGTTTTTCAAAATGGTAGTCGAGTTCAAGGTGGTGAAATTACTATTGATAACGAGTATAGTTTTGTAAAGTTACAAGCTCAGTTTAATAGCGTTAATATTACACCATCTTTGTTTGCAGGGAAAACGATTACGGGAGACCGATCCGGTGCAAGGGCAACAGTTGTTAATAATGCTGCTGTTGATGGTAGTGATCCAAATACTCTTTGGATTAAATATATTTCTGGTGGTGCAACAACTAAAAAAGTTCAAGGTATTGAAGTAACTAATCAAGGTTCTGGATATACTTCTGCACCTACTGTTGCAATATCTGCCCCTCCTGCAGGAGGTACACAAGCAACAGCTACTGCAGTACTTGATTCCGCTCAAAAAGTAAGTCATATTAATATAACTAATGCTGGTGATGGTTATACTTCAACACCAACAGTTTCAATTACTGGAGGTTCTGGAACTGATGCTCAAGCAACTGCAACTCTTATTTCAGCTGCGGTTTTTAATGATGGTGAATTATTATCAGCAACTGATTTTTCAGTACAAGCACGTGCGGCAACTTCATCAGCAACAGGTTTTGGTTCAGCTGCTTCATGTTTAGATGGTTTCTATTATTTTAATGGAAATTTTATACGAGTTACTAAACAAACAATTATATTAGATAAGTATACAAATACTCCATCATATAGAATTGGTATGCAAGTATCAGCAACGACTGTTGATTCTGGTGAGGATAGTACCTTATTAGATAATGCAACTGGAGCATATAACTTTGCGGCACCAGGTGCTGATCGTTTAAAATATACTCTTACGTTTATTAAGAAAACTGCAGCATCTACTGATGATACAGATTTTATAGAAGTAATAAGATTAGTTGATGGAGATAGACATAAAGAAGTTAAGTATGCTATTTATTCTGAATTAGAACAAACATTTGCTCGTAGAACAAATGATGAATCAGGAAGTTATACTGTAAGACATTTTCCACTTCAATTAAAACTTCATCAAGCAGACACACCTGATTCAACAAAACTTACCGCAAGATTAGATCCGGGTAAAGCATATATAGAAGGACATGAATTTAGAACTTTTACATCTAATGATCTTACAGTTGATCGTGCAAGAGATTGGAAACAAGTAAATAATTTTGATCGTGTTATGCAGTATGGTAATTTTACAACTGTAACGAATTTAGAAGGTTTATTTAATCCAGCAACTCATGCAGAAGTTGATCTTCATAAAGTTGCTAGTGCTGATCTTATATTAACAGATCCTACAACTTATGCTTCAACAAAAATTGGTACAGCAAGAGTAAGACAACAAACTTGGCAATCAGGAAATCTTACAGGCAGTCATTACAAATTATATCTTTATAGTGTTACAATGTCTGTTGGAGATTTTGGTGATGTTAATAGTATTGTTATTCCAGAAGATCCGTTGTCAGGTACAATTACACTTAATGCAAAATGTGATATTGACACATTGGGAAAATCAGTTAAGGCAACATCTGCTACTGTAACAGGTGCTAATGTAACCGCAGGAGGTTCTGGATATACTTCAGCACCTACTGTTACTATTGCTGGTGGTGGAGGAACATTAGCAACTGCGACGGCAACAGTTACTGGTGGAGCAGTTACTGCAGTAACGATTATTACAGCTGGAGCTGGATATACTTCTTATCCAACTATTTCATTTTCTGGTGGTGGTGGATCAGGTGCTGCAGCAGGAGCAATCATTGGTGGAGATACAGCATTACATGATTCAGATTTTAATTCACTTGTTTTTAAATTGCCTCAAGATACAATTAGAACAATTCGTGATGAAAGTTCAAATGTTGATACAAGTTATAAATTTCAAAAAGTTTTTACTAATGTTCCTATTGTTGCGGGTCAAGCTAATTTAACATCTGGTGGTAGTTCTGAAACATTCTTCGGAACAGGTTTATTATCCTCAAGTGTTGTAGAACAAAATTATTTTGGTATTGATGCCGCAGGTACTATTTTTGATCTCAATACAAGTTCACCTGCTCAAGCAACAATAACTGTAGCCGGAAATAGTCAATCAGTAAATATATTTACAGGTGATGCTACATTAGCAACAACGGCTAGTTTTATATGTACTATGAATGTGGATAATGCACAAGAGAAAACAAAAACTCTTGTTAAAAATAAAGAAGTTGCTATTGCAACTCCTACAACTACTTCACAAGCATTTAATACATTAGCGATTTCAGACGTAAATAAAATTCATGCTATTTATGATTCTACTAATTCAGGTTCTGCAGCATCAGCACCAGCATTAACTGTATCTGCAGCGACAGGAACGTATCTGGCAGGTGAAACAATTACTGGTGGAACTTCTGGTGCAAAAGGAACTATTATTTCACATAATCCTTTAACAGATATTACTTATGTTGTAACTTCTGGAACTTTTCAAGCATCAGAAGTTATTACTGGTGCGACAAATTCTTATACAGCAACTATAGGTCTTGTTACTGCAGGTTCTACTAATGTTACAGCACAATGGACATTGGATACTGGACAACGAGATAATTTTTACGATCATGGTAGAATCCAATTAACAGGTACGGCACCAACAGGACAACTTTTAGTTATTATGGATTATTTTTCCCATGCGGGAGAAGGTTATTTTTCTGTTGATTCATATACAGCAACAACTACATATGAATTAATTCCAAGTTATGTTTCCGTAGTAAATGGTAATAAAGTTGAATTACGAGATTGTATAGATTTTAGACCAAGAAGGACAGATGGTAGTACTGCTATGCAATCTGGTGTTCAAGTTCCACAACCCAATACAAATTGGTCAGCAGATTATAATTATTATTTACCAAGAATGGATACACTTTTTGTTGGAAAAGATAAACAATTTGGATGGCATAAAGGTGTTTCATCTGATAATCCAGTACCTCCATATAGATTCGATGGTACAATGAATTTGTGGCAATTACAAATTCCAGCATATACTTTTAATCCAACTGATATTACAGCAGTTTATATCGAAAACAAAAGATATACAATGAAAGATATTGGTAAGTTAGAAAAAAGATTAAATAATGTTGAATATTATACTGCACTTACATTATTGGAAAAAGATGCCGAAGCATTACTAATTAAAGATGAAAATGGTTTAGATAGATTTAAAAATGGAATTTTAGTTGATGACTTTGCAGGTCATAGTGTAGGTAATGTTTTCAATGAAGATTATAAATGTGCTATTGATTTTCAAAAAAGAGAATTGAGGCCACCATTCTTTTCAGATTTTACTAATATAGCTTATGACTCTGGTGATTCTACTGGTGTTCAACAAACAGGTGATTTAATTACATTAGCTTATACTTCAACTGCATTTGTTACACAAACAGATGCTACTTCTTTTACTAGTGTTAATCCATTTGATGTTCAGGAGTGGCAAGGTGTTGTAGCTCTTGATCCTCCTAATGATCTTTGGGTATCAAAAAATAATAGACCTGAAGTTGTTGTTAATGCTACAGGAGAGAATGATGCTTGGGAATCTCTTGCCGGGTTAGGTTTTGGTAGTCAATGGAATGATTGGCAAGATATTGGTACGGGAAGAAATGAAAGAGTTGTTGCAAGAGGTGAAGCGGAATGGCGTGGTAGGGCATTAGTCCAAGAACAAACATTTGCTGTCGATCAACTTCAATCACGATCTGGTATAAGAACAGAAATAGTTGGTTCACAAACAATTAATCAAAGTTTGGGTGAAAGAGTTGTTGATCTTTCTGTACTTCCTTTTATTCGCGCACAAAATCTTACTGTTTCTGGTACAGGTTTTAAACCAAATACAAGAGTTTATCCTTTCTTTGATAAAACAGATGTAGCAATTTATTGTAGACCAAATGCAACGGCTAGTCCTCAAGGTAATCTTGGAGATCCAATTTATACAGATGATTCTGGTTCTATTAGTGATTTGAGATTTGAATTACCTTGTCCTGATTTTGCACAAGAACAAAATCCTCCTTTGTTAGTATTCCGAACAGGAGAAAGACAATTTCTTTTAACAGATGATTCAAATGGTAATTTAGAAAATGCGAGTACTTTTGGTGAAGCAATGTTCCAAGCACAAGGTTTACTATCTACTACGGAAGAAGTAATTCTTTCTTCAAGAATACCAAGACTTCATGTAGGTGGTACGGGTTCAGCACAAGAAGCTATTGTAACTACAAGACGATTTGATAGAGATGTTACCATCGGATGGGCAGCACCTCCAAGGCGTGATCCACTTGCTCAAACATTTTTTATTGATCCAAATATTTATCCTGATGGTATTCATTTATCAGATGTAGATTTATATTTTAAAGGTAAAGATCCGGGTAGTGTTCCCGTCAATATTTCTATAAGAGCAACAGAGGTAGGTTTTCCTTCGGTATTAGTTGCACCTTTTTCTGATGTAAGTAAATTACCTTCTGAAATTAATATAAGTGATGATGCTTCAGTAGTTACTAATTGGGTATTTCCTGCTCCTGTTTATCTTGCACCGGGTGAATATGCACTTGTTATTGATTCTAATAGTAATGCTTATGAATGTTTCTTTGCTGAAATGGGTGAAAATGTACTTGGTTCAACAAGGAAAGTTTCTAAACAACCTTACATAGGTGTTTTATTTAAATCACAGAATGCAACTACATGGCAACAAGAACAGAATCAAGATTTGACATTTAAATTAAATAGATGTAATTTTACAACTTCTGGAACACATGAAGCTGTATTTAAAAATAATAATACTGTTGCAGATTTTAAAATGAATGTTATGCAATTATCACCACAAGAAATTAAAGTAGATAATACTGCAATTGATTGGTCGGTTAAAACAACCACATTCGGTGGAACTTTAGGATCCGAATATGAAGGTGTAGTTATAAACAAAAACCATGAGTTTGAATCTCAAAAAGTTATTACAACTACATCAGGTAGTTATCTTGCTAAAGCTACTTTATCTTCAACAAATTCTAGTGGTCATGTTAGTCCTGTTCTTGATACAGGTCGTATGGGAGTTATCGGAATAGAAAATACTATTAATAATCTTACTACAGGTGAAGCTGAAGCACCATCTGGAGGTGATGCTGTAGCAAGATATATTACAAGACGAGTAACTTTATCTGATGGTTTTGATGCGAGTGATTTGACAGTAGTTTTAACTGCCAATAAACCTGCTGGAACAGATATTCATGTTTATTATAAAATTTTATCACTTTATGATTCTGACCGTTTTGATGATAAAAATTGGGTAGCTATGAATCAATCAAGTAATGCAAATACAGTTTCATTAGATGAAAATGATATGGTTGAATATCAATATGATCCTGTAAATTTTCATGTAAATTATACTGTAGGTTCGGCAACTTTTACATCTTTTAAAACATTTGCAATTAAAGTAGTAATGACAGGAAATGCAAGTACACCTCATGTTCCTAGAATACTAGATTTGAGAGCAATCGCAATGGCATGATAAATGAACATAAATTTGTTAGAGATAAAGTATCGAATGCTGTGGTTAATACAGATTTAAATGCTTTAGAAAAATATAAATTAGATCGAAATCGAAAGATACAAGAAGCACAAATATTACAAAATTGTGTTCAAGATATAAATATTTTAAAAGACGATATGCAAGAAATAAAAAATCTTTTACTAAAGATAAGCGAGAAATAATATGGCAAAAAGAGTCCAAATAAGAAGAGGAACCACAACTGAACATAGCGTATTTACTGGTGCAGAAGGTGAATGCACAGTTGATACCACTAAGGATACCCTCGTGGTACATGATAATATGTTGGCTGGAGGTTATCCATTAGCGAGAGAAGATTTAAGTAATGTTTCAAATAGTGTTGGTATTAATCAATTAAATTTTTCTGATGGAACAGCTGGACAATTTCTCAAAACAGATGGAGCTGGGAATTTTTCTTTTGATACAGTTGATACAAGTGGAACCGCTGTAGGAGGTGATGTTACAGGTACAGTCGCAAATATTCAGATAGGTGCAGGAGTAATTGGTATTACTGAATTGTTTTTTTCTGATGGAACAGCTGGACAATTTCTTAAAACAGATGGTGCTGGTAATTGGGCTTTTGATACTATTGATTTAGATGTTGCTGTAGGTGGTGATTTAACTGGTACAGTTTCTAATGCACAGATAGCCGCGAACACAATAACAGCGACTGAACTAGTTGATGATGCTGTAACAACATCACACATATTAGATTCTAATGTAACAGCTGATAAGATAGCAAGTGATTCTATAACAACTATAAAAATTCTTGATTCAAATGTTACAACCGCTAAGATAGCTGATGATGCAATAACTGAGGCAAAAATTACAGCACAAACAATTACTAATGCATCAATAGCTCCGGGAACTATTCGATCTGCAGAAATAGAAAACGCGACAATTACAGGAACAGATATAGCAGATAATGCAATAAGTGGTCAAAAGATTGCTTTGGGTGGTGATACATTAAATGATCTTATGTATTATGATGGTACTAATTGGTCAAGAACAGCTGGATGGTTTTATGATGTATCTTTTGTAGCCGGTTATAATAATACTTTTGGTGGTAAAGCTTTAACAGTAAATAAATATGGTGAGATGGTAATGGGAAGATCAGGAACATTTGAAGGTGGAGTAGGTCATATAGATACTCCTTCAACAGGTGCTGATGTGATAGTTGATATAGAAAAAAATGGTTCAAGTATGTATTCCGTTAAACCAAAATTTACTGCTGGTACAAATACTATGACTCCTGGTACTCTTTCAACAACTACTTTTGTTAGTGGTGATAGAGTTACTTTTAGAGTTACACAAATTGGTAATTCAGGAACTGAAGGTCAAGGTTTAAGATTTATGATGAAATGTAAGGCATAAAAATATGGCATTTATTAATAGAGGATTACATATTGGTGGAGTTGGTGGTTTTGAATTAGAAGGTGGTGATGAAATAAATGAATATGAATCTGGTGGAGTAAGTTATAGATCACACACCTGGTTGAATACAGGAACATTAACAGCAGCAGCTCCAGGTACTGTTGATGTTATGGTAGTATCTGGTGGAGGAGGCTCACCTGCAGTTCATGGAATGCCCGAAGGAGGAACAGCTTCAGGTGCCGCAGGTGCTGGTGGAATGGTTGTACAAAGTACAATCCATGTTAATGCCGGTTCAGGACAAGTTGTTGTTGGTGGTGGAGGAGCTGCTTCTACAGCTGGACAAGCATCATCACTTCCGAGTAATATTCTTAGTTCCACTCCTTCGATTGGAGGAGCAAGAGGTTCTGGTTATGGAGGACCGGGAACATCAGGTGGATCAGGAGGAGGAGCAGGTGCAGGAAATCACGGAGGCTTAGGAGGTGGCGCAGGTACTCCGGGTCAAGGAAATCCTGGAGGTAGTAGTACAGATAGAAATAGTCATAGTGCTGGTTTTGGTGGATCAGGAGGAGGAGCAGGTACAGCAGGACCTGGACCGAATACTGAAGGTGGTGATGGTTTACAAAATGCTTTCCGTAACGGCACAAATGTTTTTTATGCTGGCGGAGGTGGTGGAGGTGGAGGTGTAACTAGCTATACAAGTATTCAACCAGGTGGACAAGGTGGAGGTGGTGGTACAACTACTGCAGCCAATCAACCCGGTGGAATCAATACAGGTGGAGGATCATCTGTTGGTGGTACCGGAGGTTCTGGTATTGTTATTGTAAGATATAATGTAGATCAATAAATAGGAAATATAATATGCCACATTTTGCTGAAATAGATAAAAATAATATAGTTACAAGAGTTCTTGTAGTTAAAGAAGATTATGTTAAACAAGGAAATTTAGGATCACCAAAATATTGGATTCAAACTTCATATAATACCGAAGCGGGTGTACATAAATTAGGTGGGACACCGTTAAGAAAAAATTATGCAGGAGTTGGATATACTTATGATAAAGATAGAGATGCTTTTATTCCACCTCAACCATATCCTTCTTGGACATTAAATGAAGATACTTGTCAATGGGAATGTCCACATCCAGTACCAGTTGTTGAAGGAAAATATCATCTTTGGGATGAAAGTATTCAAAATTGGAAAGCATATGATGATGGTGAAATACCCGAATAGGAGAATTTAAATGGCAATACCTGTTGTTAATCTTTCTGGAACTTTTAATGATTGGAGACTTACTACCAATTCACTTGCTACACAGCAAGGAGATTTAGCAAGTCTTACTACTACTCATAAAAATACTCTCACAGGAGCTTTAATTGAAGTAGATGGTCTTTTAAATTTCTCAGCAGTTGTGCAGGATACTTCACCGCAGCTTGGTGGAGATTTGGATATTAATAATTTTGATATTACCGGAACAGGAAATTTAAATTATACTGGAAGTATGACGGCTACGAGCATCGGAGGTGCAATTACTGGTGTTACACAAAGTCAAGGTGATAATTCAACGAAATTAGCAACAACAAGTTATATTAATGGTTTACCAGCTGTAACGAAAGATTATACAATAGCAGTTGCAGTTGCATTGGGAACATATGTGGATAATGATAATTCATCTACTACTACTAGGGGTTAAAAAACATGGCTATAGTAACTGTTAATTTGCAAGACTCTTTTGCAAATTGGAGAACTAAAACAAATAATATAGGATCAAATGCTGGTGATTTGACTACTCTTACGACTACTCACAAATCAACACTTGTAGGTTCTATTAATGAGCTTTTATCAAATTCTATGGTAAGTGTTGTGGATGATACTTCACCGCAGCTTGGTGGAGATTTGGATTTAAACGGAAATGATATTACTGGAACTGGTAATATAAATATTACAGGTAGTTTAACAGCAACATCTATAGCTGGTACTATTACTGGTGTCACACAAGCAGCAAATGATAATTCAACTAAATTGGCAACAACTGAATACGCAGATACGGCATTAGCAACATATACCACAAAAGCCTTTGCAATTTCTATGGCGATAGCTTTATAAAAAATATTATAAATAAATAAAACTCTATGAAAAGGATTTAAAAAATGGCCAATGATTTTATAAACAAACAAGCAGTAGGTGTTACCACAGTTACGACTGTATATACTGCTCCTGCAGCAAAAAAAGCTATTATGTTAGAATTGGATGTCGCGAATACCACATCAGCGACAGTTACTGCGGATGTCCAATTAACCGACACTTCAGCTACAACAACCGCTTATATTGTTAAGGCTGCTCCTATTTCACCGGGAGGTACTTTACAAGTTATTGGTGGTCAGAAAATTGTATTAGAAGGTACTGATCTAATAAAGGTAACAGCATCGGGTGCAGTAGATGTTGTATGTTCAATTCTTGAAGATGTATAACAATTTATAAAGGACTTATCAGATGGCATATATTGGACGAGATGTTACATACGGAGTATTTTCAAAACAAACCTTAACCGGTATGAATGGAAGTACACAAAATTGGGATTTGGATTATCAAAGTGTTCCCGCGGAAGCTTTGATTGTTGTATATGATAATGTTATACAAGAACCGTTAGTTGCTTATACAGTTTCCACAACACAGATTCAATTTACAAGTGCGCCTGTAACCGGCAGTTCTTTATATCTTATTTACATGGGTAGGAGTCTTACACAACTGGTGCAGATTCCTAATATAACGGGACAAGCACACGGCGATCTTATGTATTATGATGGAAATGCTTGGGTTCGCTTAGCAGCTGGAACTTCAGGATATTCTTTAACAACAAACGGATCCGGAGCCAGTCCAACTTGGAGTGCGGCTGAGGACGCTACCGCAATGGCATTAGCATTAGGAGGCTAAGAGAAAAATTATGGCAAACACATTTAAATTAAAGACATTCGAGCAAGGAGCAACGGCTGTAAATACAAACATTGCAACCTATACAGTTCCGGCTTCAACTACTACAATTATTATCGGTTTAACAATATCAAATATTACAGGCAATTCAATTACTGTGGATGCACAAATTGTTAGTACAACAAATGATGTAACTACTAATGTATCTTCTTATATAGGTAAAGACTTACCTATACCATCTGGAAGTGCATTAGATGTTTTAGCTGGTAAAGTAGTATTACAAACAGGAGATACCATTGTTGTTCAAAGTGATACGTTAGCATCTGTAAATATAAGCATGAGCATTATGGAGATTACCTAATAAGATGAGTTTAAAATTTCAATCAAAGGAGATTAGAGTATGAGTTATATAGGAAACGAACCTGTAATAGGTCATTTTCCGGTTGATGAATTTACGTCAAATGGAAGTTCACAGACCTATACTTTATCTAAGATACCTCCTACTGTTAATTCCATTGAAGTGAGTGTTGGTGGACTTTTACAACCACCCTCAGTATATTCAATCTCTGGAACAACATTAACTCTACCTACCTCTGGTGCTAATGTGCCTAATGGTATAAAAGTTGTAGTTAGACACTTAGGAGAAAAATTACAAGTTGCAACTGTTGATTCAATTAGTGGTTATAACTTAACTGGAATAGTAGTTGCTAAAGGAGATGGTGCATCAACACCAGGAAAAGTTAAAATTAATTGTGAGATGAATAGTCATGGAGTAACAATTCAATCTCCTGCACATTCTTCAAGTGCAAATTATACTTTGACTTTACCTACTACGGATGGAAATGCTAGTGAATTTTTACAAACAGATGGAAGTGGAGCATTAAGTTGGGGAGCTGCTGGTGGTGGTGCTACAGCTTTGATTGCAAGGAATACTTTTACTAATGCAACTACAGTTTCGATAACATCAGGTTTTAATGGAAATGTTTATGACTCTTATAGACTTATTATCAGAACCAATATGGCGGCTAACGGAAATGTGTGTGCATTATACACAAGTTCAAATGGTGGAAGTAGTTGGGATTCTGGTAGTAGTGATTACCACAATCCATATCGTGCTAGTAATGGAGCAGGAGCGGATGGTAGTGGTGCCAATAGATTAAGCCTTCACGGAACTAATTTAGATAATGATTTAGGTGCTAACTTAGTTTCAGATATTACTATTGCACAAACACACGAAACAGGAAAGTACACAATCTTTTTTATAAACTCTGTGTATTATACAGATACAGGTAACTCTAGTCTTGGAAATACTAGAGCAGAATTTCGTGCAGGAGTAAGAGCCTCTACTACTGCGATTAATGCGATACAACTGTTTAATTTTGGTGGCACAACACATACTGGTAGTTATACATTTTATGGATATAAGAAAGCATAATTAAAAATAAAGGAGTAACAAGTTATGGGTAGAATGAAAAATGTTGACGGAGTAGATATGCCTCTTACCGCAGAAGAAGAAGCACAACGTGATAAAGAGGAAGCAGAATGGAAAGCTGGTACAGCTGGGAGAGAGATGGCTCAGATCAGACAGCACCGAGATACTTTGCTCAGAGAAACAGACCACTATGGTTTGGATGATGTTACAATGAGTGACGCAATGAAAACATATAGGCAATTATTAAGAGACATTCCTGCTAGTAATACAGTTTATGCAGATGTAACTTGGCCTACTAAACCTTAAGGATATAACAAATGGCTATACTTAAATTAGAACAAGCAATCGCAAATTGGACTCCTGGTACAGGTGATGCGGTATTGGCTAATGACCAATCATGGACAGGTTCACAACGTGCAACAATCGTAGTAGATAATGATGGGTCATTTGATTTAAATGCTGGCCAAAATTTTCAAGCTACTCCTTATGGGTCTCACCAAATTACGTTTACAAATATAGCTTCTGCTAATGGACAATCTGGTTATCTTCTATTAATCAATAGTGGTGGCCATGCAGTTTCACTTCATTCAAATTCCAAAGCAGATGCAAATTTAGCAACAACTTGTACTGCAGCAGGGACATATATTTTAAGTTATATTTGTGACGGGACTAATGTTTATTTAACTAACTCAGCGGTAATGGCATAAGATGGCAATATTTCACTCAAACGCAATACCAGCAGGTAGTACTGGTTATGAAATAGAATATTCATGTCGTTTTAATGATGATAGTAATCATTATATGGAAAGGACTCCGAGTTCCGATGGAAACCGAACAACATGGACTGTCAGTTTTTGGTGTAAACGTGGAACTTTACATGATGTGGTTCCCAGTAATCAATACATAATTTTTGGAGCCAATAATAACGATGCAAGAATATGTTTTACTGAAGATGACAACGGTGATGGTTTTAGAGTTGTTGAAACTGGAAGATTTGAATTAATTACAAAAACAAAGAAACGGGATATTGCACAATGGTATCATTTTGTTGTTCAATATGATTCTACTCAAGGTACATCTAGCGATAGAATAAAAATTTATGAAAATGGGACTCGAATACCAACAGGTGGTTCTCATTGGCATATTGAGAATTACCCAAGTCAAAATTTAGAAGCAAGATTATTTACTGATGATATTGTCCAACAGATCGGTAAATCACCACAATATACGAGATACTGGGACGGGTATTTAGCCGAGGTTCATTTTGTTGATGGGCAGGCATTAACATCCGCAGATTTTGGTGAGGTTGATGAAGATTACGGTCATTGGAAACCTAAAAAATATACTGGCAGTCATGGAACAAACGGATTTCATTTAGATTTTTCCAACGCTTCAAGTTTGGGAAATGATAATGCTGGAAGTAATAACTGGACTGTATATAATTTAAGTACTCACGATCAGGTGACTGATACACCTACAAATAATTTTGCAGTAATGAATAATTTGAATAACCAACCTTTTGTAACGACTTTTGCAGAGGGTAATTTAGAAATAACAACGGGTGGGTCGCAACAGGAACCTTCCAATATGGCAACAATGGGAATGAGTTCTGGAAAATGGTATTTTGAAGTGTATCAAAAAAGTGGTGGCAGTGATGCCTTGTTAGGGATTCGCTCACAACAACCCGGAACTATTTCCCCAACCGCTAAAGACAATCCCGGTAAGTCTGTGGATGGTTATGCTTTGTATGCCAATATTACTGCTGGGAATCTTGTTCATAATAATGCTTATGTCTCTTATGGGAATTTGATTGGCTACACTAACGGAGATATTATTTCAATAGCAGTTGATTTAGACAATAATAAATGTTACTGGGCAAAAAACGGGACTTGGTTAAATTCTGCAAATCCTGCAAGCAATAGCAATGGACATTCAATTACGGCTGCCGGTTCTACAAGAACGGGGGAATATTTCCCGTGCTTTGGTGATTACGATGCAAATTCTTATGTGCTTGTAACTAATTTCGGCCAAGACGGCACCTTCGCGGGTAACTTAGCCGCTGGTGGTAATTCAGACAGCGAAAGTATTGGTAATTTTAAATATGCCGTACCTTCAGGTTTCAAAGCATTATGTTCTAAAAATTTACCAGACCCAGACGTTATCCCTTCAGAGCATTTTAATACCGTTCTATGGACAGGAAATGCTAGTTCTAATCGAGCAATAAGTACCGGTCTGTCTAATGTTGATATGGTATGGATTAAAGGTCGCAGTAATGCTGACGATCATCGCCTTGGGGATACTGTAAGAGGTGGGAATCCAACAGAGCATTTGAAAACGAATGATTCCTCGTCAGCAGTTACAAATGGAACAACTGTTATTAAATCTATCAGCGGTGGAAATTTCAATGTAGGAAGTGATGGTTCTGTAAATGGTAGTAGTCGTACTTATGCTGCTTGGTGTTGGAAAATGAATGGATCAGGAAGTTCTAATTCTAATGGTTCGACCACTTCAACTGTTTCTGCCAATGCAGCTGCTGGGCAATCTATCGTAACTTATTCAGGAGCATCAGGAAATGGCACAGTAGGACATGGTTTATCGAAAGCTCCAAATTTAGTTATTGTTAAATCAAGAAACGCTTCAGATCAATGGCGAGTCGGATCTATACAGACTTTAGACTCAATGGATTTTACAGATTATTTACGACTGAATGATGCCGGGGGTAAATCAGATGAATCTACAACTTGGAATGATACTGCACCAACATCAACTGTTATTTCAGTAGGAACAGACAGCGCAACCAATCATCCCGGTTATACTTATGTCGCCTATTGCTTCCATGATGTAGAAGGGTATTCCAAAATCGGTTGCTATAGTGGAAATGGTAGCAGTTCAGACGGGACTTTTGTTTATTGTGGGTTTAGGCCACAATGGTTACTACTCAAACCTTCAAATTATGGTGATGGGTGGAAATTATGGGATACTACACGAGGAGCGCAAAATGGTCCTTATAATCAATATCCACCCGGCGATCTTAAACCAAACCAGCCCAATATTGAAAATTTTTCAACTTCCTTTAATCTTGATTTTTATTGTAATGGTTTTAAATGGAGAGCAAGTGACAATTCAGTAAATGGTGGGTATAATTATCTATACTACGCAATAGCAGAGCAACCTTTTAAATATTCAAACGCAAGATAAGGAGAAAAAATTATGTGGGCTCAATTATCGGGAGGTGAGGTTGATAGAATTATTACCCATCCGGAAATTTTAAAAATAGGTGGAGTAACTTATCCAAGACAAACTTTTACAGATGCAAAAAAACTTAAATCATTAAATATTTTACCGTACAGAGAAGATTTAGTAGATAACCGATATTACGATAATGGTGTTATAACTTATGAAGTCAAAGAAGATGAAGTTTATGGTAAGTATACTGATCCACAACCAAAAGATTTTATATTGATAAAAGAAAATATGATTGAAAAAACTAAACATTGTGTTTCTTCTTTATTATCCAGAGATGATTGGATGGCTATTAGAGCTTCTGAATATGGAAAATCAATGCCAGAAAAATATACTGTTTATCGTAAAGGTTTGAGAGAAGAAAGTAATAATAAAGTAAAAGAAATTAATGCATTGTCAGATTTAGATGAGGTTATATGGTATGAAAATACACCTTATATTGAAGTTCGTAAAGTGGAACATTATGATAAAATAACTGAAAAAACTACTTATGGTCCTGATACGGAAGAAAAGGAAATTGATATAGATCAAGTATATCATTATACGAGTGTGGATCCTTTGGCCGAAGTGGATGAATCTTTTGTATCTTTAACAAAAAAATAAATGGAATTTAATTATGTCTAGTTACCTAGGAAATATACCTGCAGAAAAATATAGTACTTTACTACAACAAACTTTTACTTCACCAACTGGAACAAGTTTTACTTTAACCAATAGTGTAACGACTTCTGTTGATTTAGCTTTGTTTGTAAATAATACAAGACAGGATCCATCAACATATACAGCTGCTGGTACTCAGTTGACTTTAACTGAAGCATTGGTATCTGGTGATGAAATGTATTGTTTATATTATGGTAGAACAACAGAAACAGTTGCTACACCTGATAATAGTATAGGTACTACTAAATTAACGAATGATGCAATTGACGGAACTAAAATTGCTGATAATGCAGTTGGTAATGAACATTTAGAAGATGACGCAGTTGGTATTGCAGAATTAAGTGCAACAGGTAGTCCTGATGCTACAACTTTTTTAAGAGGTGATAATTCATGGGCAACTGCTGGTGGTGGAGCATGGACTGTTGTTAATAGTGCTTTGGCAAATAATTCAAGTACTATAACTTTAACAGGATTTAGTTCTACTTATGACACTTATGTGATAATTCTAAGTGCCGTTAGAGCAGATTCAACAGGTAACCAAGCAGCACTTTTTATGCAAATTGGGGATGGTTCAGGATTCAGAACACATAATGAGTATCAATTTAATCTTGAACATCATAGTTATCAATCAGGAACTAATGGTACAGGAATTACTACTGTTAATAATGGGGGTACTAGCTCATGGAGAATCTTTGATGGAGCAGGTCTTTCTAGTGGAACTCGATACGGAAGTAACTCAACATTTTATCTTTATTCACCAAGACAAGATACTTCTCCTACTTCTTTAACTTGCCCTCAAATATGGGGAGGAAGTATAACTCATCAATATAATAATCATCCATTTAGAGAAACATTTGCTGGAATTTATAACCAAAATATAAGTATGACTCAAATAAAATTGTATCCGACTTCAGGTACTTTTTCTACGGGAAGATTTACTTTATATGGAATAAAACACGCTTAATTAACAACAAGGAATAAAACATGCCTAGATATTTAGGAAATGTACCTATAGATAGATACTTAGGATTAACACAACAATCTTTTACTTCACCAACAGGAACAAGTTTTGTATTAACTCATAGTGTAACTAATTCTATTGATTTAGCTTTGTTTATTAATAATACTAGACAAGAACCTTCTACTTATACTGCATCAGGTACTTCATTGACTTTATCTGAAGCATTAATATCTGGTGATGAAATGTATTGTTTATATAATGGAAGAACAACTGGAACTAAAACTGCAGCCCCAGGTACTATAACAGAAGCAATGTTACATTCTGATATAGTTCTTGGAGGACCTTCGTTGGGAACATCAAGTGTTATAAGAACAAATGCAAAAACCATTTCTGAGAATATAACTTTCGCCGGAACAGAAAACGGAATGAGTGCGGGACCTGTAACTGTTGCAAACGGTTTTACGGTTACTGTTACAGCTGGTTCAACTTGGACAATAATCTAAGGAGAAATTAATTGGCCTCGACATTACGAATAGATACTTTAACGACACCTGATGGCACAGGTAATATTACGCTTTCCCGGCCGATTGCTGGTGATGGCAGTAATTTAACAAATCTTCCTACTGAAATAACTAAACAATCTTCTGACCCCACTCTATCTACGAATCCATCTGGTGGGGTTGGAACTATGATCCTAAATACTTCATCAGGAAAATTGTTTGTTTGTGTTGACGCAACTGCTGGCGAAAATGTTTGGAAGGCAGGAGTGGCTGGTAGTGTTGCACCTGATACAAGTATTGCTACAGGTGGGACAGTTACTACTTCAGGTGATTACAAATTTCATGCGTTTACTTCTAGCGGTACTTTTACGGTAGGTTCCGAAAACGGTTCTAATTATGATGTTCTTGTTATTGCTGGCGGTGGAGCAGGTGGATATAATGAATCTGGTGGTGGAGGGGCAGGAGGTTTAATTTACCAAACTGGCCGTTCTCTTTCAACTTCTACTTCATACACCATTACTATTGGGGCGGGAGGCACCACAAGTAGTACCAGTAATTCAGGTGTAAGCGGAAATGATACAACTTTCGCTAGTGATCTTACTGCAAAAGGTGGCGGTGCTGGTGCAGATTAT